>Ga0123353_10014602_pt1 | contig 11338 bp, 13 predicted proteins | sample TergutLab28metaG_3_FD_92763 | JGI IMG/M metagenome (GOLD analysis project Ga0123353, IMG submission 92763) | Labiotermes labralis P3 segment gut microbial communities from Petit-Saut dam, French Guiana - Lab288 P3 | ecosystem: Host-associated > Arthropoda: Insects > Digestive system > Gut ... | reverse complement strand
GAAAAACTTGTGCGCGATAACGGCGAAAAATTGAGCGACGATGACAAGAAAGTGCTTACCGATGCGTGTGCGAAATTCAAAGGCGAGATTAAAGACAACAATGAATTGGAAAGTATACGCCGCGCTACCGACGAGTTTGCGAAAACTACGCAAGCAATTGTGACGAAGTTATACCAACAAGCGGGCGGACAGCCGGCTGGCGGGTCGGACGACGTTATCGTTGAATAAAACCGTGCCAAAAATCCTCGCCGCGCCGAAGGCTGGATTGAACATACCCCGTCACCGCCATAGGCGGTGCCACCCCTTTCTTTGAAAGGGGAACTGTGGGATAGTTCGAGTGCGGAAGCGATGGGATTGCTTCGCGCGTCGCAAAATGAGGGCGCTTGCGCGCCGAGAATCGAAAGGAGAAAATGAATGTCTAAAAATCCGTATGAATCATTAGGAGTATCCAAGACTGCGACGGAGGCGGATATTAAATCGGCTTATCGCAAGATGGCAAAAAAGTATCACCCGGACCAAAATCCGGGGGATAAGGCCGCGGAGGCGAAGTTTAAAGAAGTCAATTCGGCTTATGAGGTGTTGTCCGACCCCGGTAAAAAGGCTAATTACGACCGGTTCGGTAGTGCCGACGGGCCGCAGTTCCGCGGACGACCTGGCGGTGGTGCGGGCGGCTTTGGCAACATGGGCGGTATGCAGTTTGATTTTGGCGACCTTGGCGATTTGGGTGATTTTATTTTCAACAGTTTCGGCGGAAACTTCGGCGGTGATATGTTCGGGGGCGCACGAGCAGGGCGCGGGAAGATGCGCGGCAGCGATATTCATGCAACCGTGCCGCTTTCGTTCAAAGAATCGTGCCTTGGGTGTCAAAAGACGGTGACTTATTCGCGCATGGAGAGGTGTTCCGATTGCAACGGTACCGGTGCGCGCGGCGGGACAGATGTTGAAAGCTGTTCCTATTGCGCGGGGTCCGGGCGGGTTCGTAACCGCGGATTCGGGGGGCTTAGCATGGTGACGCCATGTTCGGCGTGTAACGGAAGCGGTAAACAAATCAAAAACAAGTGCGGCGGGTGCGGCGGAAAGGGTGCGGTCAAGCGTACTGTTTCGTACCAAGTCGATATTCCCGCTGGCATTGCCGACGGGCAAACTTTGAACATCGCGGGTGAAGGCGATTGTGCCATGAGCGGCGGTCCTGATGGTATGTCGGGTGCGCTTATGTTGAATGTGCGGGTGACGCCTCATTCTCTTTTTGTGCGCGAAGATTTCGATTTGTATTTGGATTTGCCTATTACATTTACCCAGGCGATTTTGGGCTGTACCGTAAAAATTCCTACGGTTGACGGCACGATGGACCTTGTGATTGCGCCTTATACTCAAAACGGCACGCGCCATATTTTGCGCGGCAAAGGGGTTAAACGGTTGCGGCAAATCGGGTCGGGCGATTTAATTGTCAAGATTTTTGTGGAAATTCCCAAGAACCTTGACAGGCGCGCTGTGGACGCGGTGAAAGCGATGAGCGCGGCGCAAAATGACGGGGACTTTCCAAAAAGAAGGAATTACCGCGAAAGGTTGGAGAAATTGTGATTTTTTGTTGACAGAGGAAGCATAATAAGGTAGGGTAAACTTATGGATAAACAACCGAACATGCGAATTTGGGGAATGCCGATTGACCCAAAAGTCGCGGGTGAAATCGCGGAACAGGATTATAATTTAGAGAGTGGTACACCGCGGCGGGACGCAACCTGTTCATTTAAGGTGGCAGGTATGTGCCGGCGAACGGGGCTGGCACCGGGACACAAAGGCAAAGGCCGTCGTAAAGAAGATATAGGGAAGGGTAACGGTAAGTAAAAATCTGAGTACGAATTAGGAGTGGGTGGTCAACCCACTTTTTTTACATCCCCCGTCACGCCTGCGACGCGCCACCCCCTTCGTGTTGTTCGCAAGCGAAGCGCGCGGTCCGCAGGGCGAACTAGGGGGAACTGTAGGAGTTTCTGAGTGCGGAAGCCATGAGATTGCTTCGACTATCGCGTTGCAGCATAGCTTATGAAAGGCGGTGGTTACCGCTTTTTTGTATTAGAACTTTTTTTTAAGAAAGTGGTCAAAAGTGGTTGACATTGGGTTTTCCATGGTTTATATTAACCCCAGACTATCAACGGGAGGTGTTGCGGCGTATCTTGGGGGAAGCCGTAGCCCGCTCGGTGGGGGTCATGATTGAGAGAGAGGGAGGAGTTCACAGTGCTATTCGGGGAATATTATCACCAAATAGACGAAAAAGGCAGGGTACGCATACCCGGTCGTTTGAAATCCGCCCTCGGAGACAATTTCATGGTTACCAAGGGCACTGCGGGTTGCTTGTTCATGTTTTCGGGGCTTGAGTGGCACGAGAATTTGGCGGACAAGTTAAGCGGTGTCCCTATGAGTGACCTTGATGTCCAACGACCTTTGCGTATGTTCTTTTCCAGCGCTAATGAATTGGAAGAAGACAACCAAGGTCGGTATATGTTGCCAAAAAACTTGCGCGAATTTGCCAAAATCAAAAAGGACATTGTGTTCATCGGGGTTGGCAACCGTGCGGAGATTTGGGCGCGCGAAGAATACGATGCGTATTTGCGCGGTGAAAAACGCGACTTGCCTGATTTTGACAAAGCAATCGCGGGATTACAGAAGTATGGGGTATGATTTCCACACCCCGGTTCTGGTGAAGGAGGTAATTGATGGTCTGGTTAAGTCAAATTTGCGAGGCGGGCGGCCAAACGTTATTGTTGACGCGACGGCGGGCGGCTTGGGCCATAGTGCGGCGTTCGCGCAAGAGCTTGCGAAAAATGGCGTTCTCGTATGTATCGACCAAGATGCCGAAGCATTAACGAATGACGAGAAACTAATAACGAATGACGGTTGTAAGATAGAATTTGTACACGATAACTTTGTAAATCTCAAGCGCATATTACGCGAACTGGACATTGACAACATAGATGCAATTTTGGCGGATCTTGGCGTTTCAAGTCACCAAATCGACACGGCTGAACGGGGGTTTTCGTACACCAAAGACGGACCGTTGGACATGCGAATGAACAAAAGCGACAAGCGCGATGCCGACCATGTTGTTAATAAGTACAGTCCGGCACGGCTTGAGGAAATCATTCGCGAATACGGCGAAGAAAAGTTTGCCAAACGGATAACGCAAGCAATTGTGCTTTCAAGGCCGATAAAGACCACGGGGGAGTTGGCAAAAATCATCGTCGATGCGGTACCGGGGGATTATTGGCGGACGGGCGGACACCCGGCAAAGCGGACTTTCCAGGCAATCCGAATCGAGGTTAACCGCGAGTTGGAAGTTTTGGAAAAGTTCATTGTTGACGCGGCGGCGGCGCTTCGACCCGGCGGGCGGATTGGGATAATTACTTTTCATTCTTTGGAGGACCGAATCGTGAAACAAACCTTCAAACGATTATCGACCGAATGTCTTTGCCCGCCCAAAACACCAAAATGCATCTGTGGTCACAAGGCAACACTTGACCTTGTCACTAAAAAGCCTATTGAACCGACCGACGATGAAGTTAGAAACAATCCACGAGCAGCAAGTGCGAAACTGCGAATCGCAGAACGAAGGAGGGAAACATGAGCAACACAACAATCTTCAATCTTAGGCACAACCTTGCCGAGTACGACCAATTGGTCACCGAAAAGTACGCGGACAATCCCGCTGTGGAACAAAAAAGTTCACCATTTCAAGATGCACCGTTTCAATCTTTTCAGCCTTACCAACAACATCAACAGCCCGCACCTCAACCCATTTTAGACGGGTATTATGATTGCGGTAACACATACACACAAAAGACCGCGGGGTTTTCGCCTGCGGTGACGTTGGACCAATATACCCAAACCCCATCGCCCGCAAGAACACGACCTGCTACATACAGACCCAAAATTTACGACCCGCAACTGCACGAGGTTGATTACGTTAATGCCGGATTACCTCAGCATAATTCGGGGGAGGATACCCGGCTTGTGTTGGAAGTCAATGTCGACGACGCCGTTCCCGTTATTGCAAAAGACGCGGCGCGCGATACCGAGGAGATGACTTCTTTCAAACCCGCTTTCAAATTGAACGGTATCGGAATGATAGCCGTGGTTTCTTTCATCGCCGTGACCATCATGGTAATCGCGTTCATCATCGTGAACTCGGTTGCGATTTCGGGGGCAAGTGCGCGAATTGCGACTTTACAGGCACAAAACCAAGAAATGTCGCAAGAAGTTTCGCAATTACAGGCAAGTAACAATGAGATTATTCTCGACCAGCAAAATATAGCGCAAGGTCTTGTTAATGACGGCGTTTTAGGACCGATAACAAGCGGGACTTTGACCGCGCCCGCGTGGCAAGTACCGCCCCAGGCGGGGAGTAATAACCTGTTCGATGCGATTTGTAAGTTCTTTAACAAGATTTTCGGGCGATTGCTGAGGGATTAGTTGTCGGAACTCACGCATAAACATGGTGTATGCGCTACACCGACACATCTTTGAAAAAACGCACTCGCGTATTTATGGCGTGCGTTTTTTGTATTCTTGCCGCGTTGTCGGGGAGGCTTGCGTATGTCCAGTTATTCAATGGCTCGAATTTACGCCTGCTTGCCGCCGAACAATGGTATCGGGACTTGCCCCTTATGGCAAAGCGCGGTAACATTTACGACCGCAACGGCGTTTTGATGGCGCAAAGCACCTTGACGTACAGTGTATACGTTCGCCCAGTCGCAGTAACCGACCACGAACGCGCGGCGGCGGTGTTGTCGGCGCACTTGGGGTTGCCGCATGCTACAGTTTTAGCCAAAGCCACAAACAAAAGCGCGTCGGAACATCTTGTAAAAATGCAGGTCGAAAAAGATGTTGCCATGAAAATCGTCGCAACCAACACCGACGGAATCTTTATAAGTCAAACATACCGGCGCGATTATCCGCTTGGCGCGACAGGCGGGCAAGTCATGGGCATGGTCAGCATCGATAATTTCGGTCAAGAAGGAATCGAGGCATTTTATGATACATTCTTGCGCGGTATTGACGGGCGCAGCGCGGTGGCATCGGATATCCGGGGCAGGCCATTGAAAAACGGCAAGGAATATTACGTTCCGTCGGTTGACGGGTTTGATATGCACCTTAACATCGATGCGGTTATTCAGCGGATTTTGCAAGACATCGTGGCGCGTGCCATGGAGCAGCAAGGCGCGAAAAATGTATCCGCGCTTATCATGGACATTGAAACGGGCGGCGTGGTGGCAAGCGGGTCCGCGCCTTTTTACGATATGAATGACCAACCCCGTCACGATGCCGCACGGCTTTTGCAGGACATAAAAAACCTGCCCATGATTAACGTGTTGGAACCGGGGTCTACGTTCAAGATTATCACGTTAGCCGCGGCGATAGAGGAAGGCTTGACCCACGAAAACGACAAGTTTAATTGCCCCGGGTTTCGCGTTATCGACGGCGAACGTGTCAAGTGTTGGCGTTCAAAAGGGCATGGGGTTCAAACGCTTGGCGAGGGGGTTATGCAAAGTTGTAACTGCGTCTTTATGGATTTGGCGTTGCGGTTGGGGGTGGACAGGTATTATGATTACTTGAAGCGGTTCGGAATAGGCAAAAAAACCGGCATAGATTGTTTTGCCGAACCGTCGGGGCTTATCTTGGACAAAAAATGGGTGCGGCCAGTCGATTTGGCGCGTATCGGATTCGGGCAAGCCATCGCGGTTTCGCCCATTCAATTTCAATCTGTTGTGGGTGCCGTTGTGGGGGATGGGGTATTGCGGACTCCGCGAATGGCGAATCGTGTTATTGCGGGCGGGCAAATCCACCCCGGCGCGACTGCCGCGCCTGAGCGCGGGAAGATTTTGTCGGATGCAACGTGTGTGCGTGTGCGGGATTTGTTGTACGGAGTTGTAACCGACGGAAGCGGCAAACATGCGGGACATGCGGGCTTTGCCATAGGGGGCAAGACGGGAACTGCGCAAAAATACCGCGATGGTATAATCGACCAAGGCAAGTATATAAGTTCTTTCATCGGATTTTTGACGGTCGGGGGTAAAGCGAAATACAGCGCGTATTTGATGGTTGACGAACCGGGAAATATGGGATATTACGGGTCGATTGTCGCCGCCCCTTATGTCGGGCAGATTTTCGGCGACATTATTTCGTATCTGAAATTGGTGCCCGACCCCAATATCAAAGGGCCTTTTATTCCGGAATGGCTGCAACCCCCGAATTCCCAGCCTCCGCTTGTGGAGTTGCCGTCCGTTGCGGGATTGCCGCTTTTCGAGGCGGTGGCACGATTGCAAACGCTTGGATTCTTTGTCGATGTTGACGGCGAGAGCGAAGTGGCGGCGGGGACTTTTCCCGCGGCGGGCAGCAAATTAAAACCGGGCGAACCGGTGGTGGTGATTACAAATTAATCACGCCGGCACGCTGTATGGGCGGTTGCGGGGACGTTCGCGGCGCGGGGATTCGGTGCTTCGTTTGGGAGTATCACCCGTTTGCGGGTTTTGGGCATGTGACACGGTTTGTCCAAGGACCGCGCGCATGCCGTTGTTGATTTGGGCAAGGTCGGTTTTGACTGCGGTAAGAAGTTCAAGGCGCTTTTGTAATTTGTCCAAAACAATGTGATAGCGTTCCGTCATCGTTTCGACGTTTAGGTTGTCGCTTGGGCGGGGCAGTTGCCGGGTTTGTTTGGAAACACTTTTTCGTTCTTTGTATAATTTATCAAGGCTGCGTTTTGCGTCTTGGTTTTTGCGTTCAATCGATATGAATGTTTCTTCACGATGCTGTTTTACAGTGCGCGATTTGCGGGCGCGTTTCATTTCCTTTGAAAGGCTTTTGGTTTCGGCATTTTCGTGTTTAATTTCTTCAAGACGTGCGGCAATTTGGGCGTTGGTTTGGCTTATTTCGGCGCAGATGATGTACAAATCGTCCAAACCGTCAAGGTATGCCCTGTACCGGTCGGGTCTGTTTCGATGACCGTAGCGGCGGGTGCCGCGCAATTCCCGCGCGTCTTCAAATTCGCCGCCAAAGGCTTGCGGAAATCGGAATTGGTCTTCATTGGTGTTGCCGACGGTTTTAACCACGGCATCGACGCGCCGGGTGGTGTTGTCGCTTACCCGCGCCGCCGACGCAGCGTCGGATTTGCCGCACGCGGTCAAGCCTATCGTTACGGCAAGCAGTATCGCCGTTGACGCAAGTACCCATTTTTTTCGTTTTCGCATGTGAGAAGTTTTTGCATAGTTTTGGTTTTTATTCATTTCATTGACATTTTCATTATGATATGGTAATGCAGAACCATGGATATTAAGGAGTTTGCGTTGTTGACGACGAAACAGATAAAGACTCTTGCGAAAGGAATAGTGGAACAACGTGGCAAATATTTAGAAATTGAAGAAATGGTTCTTTCTGAGGAAGAGAGACTTCCTCGACTTGATTGTACTTGTCCCGACGTGTCAATTGATAAGTGCTTTCTTTCATTGGCGCAGATTAATCTTAGGTATTTAAGGGATTACTGGCAAAGTGCAATAACTCATGAAGAAAAAAAGGCTTCTCAAATAAAAAGCCTTCTTGAAATGTCAAGTGAACAACAGATTGCAGCATTAAGTAATATGTCGGAAGAACAGTTGTATGACCATGAATTGCTGTTATTGTCTAAAGATTTAAATTCTAAAGAAGTAAAGCTTTGCAACATGATTAACCGTATGCTGTTGGATAGAGATATTGAAAGGAGGCGTGAGTCAGAACAGAATAAAGAACTTTGAAACTCCGCGAAAACGGCTTCAAAATGACAAGAACCGGGCTTGGGCAAGGCAAAAAATAAATGATTAAACACTATACCGGGTGTTTTTGTTTGCCAATCTGTCAATAATCCTTGCGCATGGAACATGCCGACATTAAAACCCGCAATGAAAAGTACAACGAATATGTCAAAAAAATGACCCCAAAAAGCCGGTCGTGGCCGTCGTTAATTTGGGCTTTTTTGGTGGGCGGGTTGATTTGCGTCATAGGCCAAGGGTTTTATTATTTGTACGAAACTGTCATGCCGGGGTACACCGCCGACCAAATCGGGGCATTGGTCGCGTCGACTTTGGTCGTAATCGCCGCGATTATGACGGGTTTTGGTGTATATGACAAGCTGGGCACGTTCGCGGGCGGGGGCAGCCTGGTCCCTATCACGGGGTTTTCCAATTCGGTCACTGCCGCCGCCATGGAACACCGCAAAGAAGGTATCGTGTTTGGCACTTGCGCCAATATGTTCCGAATCGCTGGACCTGTGATAGTTTTCGGCATGGCGCTTTCGATGTTAGTAGGATTGATATATTGGATTATCAGTCTTTTTATATAAGGAGGAAAAATGGCAAAGCGGGGCAGCCAAGACACGCCGAAAGTTCACAAAAATCAAACAATCTTTTTCAAAAATGCGCCTGCCATTATCGGCAGTTATAGCATCGTGGGTAAAAAAGAAGGCGAAGGGCCGCTTTGCAAAACTTTTAACAGGGTAGTGGAAGACGATTACTTTGGTGAAAAAACTCATGAAGGATGTGAACAAAAAATGTTCGAACATGCTATCCGCGGCGCCATAAAAGACGCGGGAATGAAACCCGAACAAGTCGACATGATGATGGCGGGCGATTTATTGAACCAAATTATCTCGTCGTCGTTTGCCGCGCGCAGTTTCGACATGGCTTTCGTGGGCTTGTACGGGGCGTGTTCGACCATGGCGCTGACGCTTGCGATGGCGGCAAGTCTTGTCGACGGGGGACATGTGAACAGTATTGCCGTTTGCGCGGGAAGTCACTTTGCAACGGCGGAGAGGCAGTACAGAACGCCGTTGGAACTTGGGAATCAACGGCCTCCGGTATCGCAATGGACGGTGACAGGCGCGGGGGCGACGGTAATTCGGCGCGGCGGCGCCTCCAAGGCTTTTTCATCCGTCTCAGGCATCTCCGGGGCTTCTCCTACTCCACTTCGCGGAGTACGTCGCAGAACCGTCCTTGATGCTGCTGAGACTGCTTCAAAAGCCTTGGAAGCGCCGCCGCGCATTACCGCCGCCACCATTGGCAAAGTCGTCGATTGGGGTGTGAAAGACGTCAACAACATGGGTGCGGCGATGGCACCTGCGGCGGCGGCGACGTTGGTCGCCCATTTCCGCGACACCGGACGCACGCCGGCGGATTATTGTCATATTTTCTCGGGCGATTTGGGCAAGTTGGGCGAAAACGTATTTCGGGACTTGATGGCGAATGCAAATTACCCCGTGGACGCGCGGTACAGCGATTGCGGGCGATTGATATATTCCGAAGAACAAAATCTTTATCAAGGCGGTTCCGGTTGCGGGTGTTCCGCGGTGACATTTAACGGTTTCATCATGGACAAGCTGCGTAAGGGCGAATACAAGCGTGTATTATTTGTGGCAACAGGGGCGTTGCTATCGCCGGTGTCAAGTTATCAAGGTAATACGATTCCTGGGATTGCGCATGCTGTTGTAATTGAAGCGTAGTCGGACTTGAAAGTTCAATAAAATCGTGATAAAATCCAGTCATGAAGTGTAAATCCAGATACGAAAGCGAATTAAAAGTTATTACAGAAGTGAAAAAACTTACCGCATACGTGATAACGATAACCGAAAAGTCTCCCAAAAAATTCAGGACGGTTTTTGTAGTGCGCATGCAGAATCATTGTATTGATACGTTGGAAAATTTGATAAAGGCAAATTCGATACGTGCCGATTGTTCAAAAAACAAGGCAAGGCGGGCGGGCTTCCAGCACGAAGCATACAGTACCCTTAAAACACTTGAATACGTTGCATTTATTGCCTTTGAAAACAAATGTATCTTGGCAAAACAATTTGAACAAATTTGCAAACTGTTGGATGTTTGTTTAAGTTTGCTTATCGCGTGGCGGAAAAGTGATGCGGAACGAATTTGAAGAATCTTTTGGGTTTATCGACCTATACCGTGCTCACAAAAAATGCCGTTTGGGGAAGCAGCATAAAGCCGAGGTAATCAAGTATGAAATAAGCCTGGGTCTGAACTTGTTGAAATTAAGTGCCGAGGTTTTGAACGGTCTTTATAAAGTCGGACATTATAAAGAATTTATGGTATACGAACCCAAGAAGCGATTGATAGAAGCATTGCGTTACAAAGACAGAATCGTACAATGGGCATTATGCAATGGAGTAATGGAACCGATAATTGAAAAGAAACTTATTTTGGATAATGCCGCTTGCCGCAAGGGCAAAGGCACACTTTTCGCAATAAAAAGGCTGCAAGAGTTTTTGTTTAATCATTACTCGAAACAAAAAAGTGATGCGGGATATTTTTTAAAATGTGATATAAAAAAGTACTTTGCAAGTATTAACCATCAAATTTTGATAGAGCAATTAAGAAAGTGCGGGTTTGATGAACGAAGTTTAAATCTTATGCGGGAAATTATTGCAAGCAGGAACAAGGAAGAAGGCAAAGGTCTGCCGCTTGGAAACCAAACAAGCCAATGGTTTGCGCTTTTGTATTTGAATGGCATGGATCATTTTATAAAAGAGAAGTTAAGGATTAAATATTACATAAGGTACATGGATGATTTTATTTTAATCCACGAAAGTAAAGAGTATTTAAAACACTGTAAAACCGAGATTCAAAAATACTTGTTGAAAATAAATCTGGAATTAAACCCGAAAACCCAAATAGGGCAGCTTAAACATGGAATAGACTTTTTGGGGTTCAGGCATATCTTGACGCCAAGCGGAAAAGTTATTCGGGTCTTGCGCCAGCAATACAAATTGAGTTTAAAAAGAAAACTGAAAAAAATGGGCGCGCGAAAGGAAGCCAAACAAGTGGATGACAATTTTGTTTTGGTGCGGGTGAATGCTTTCAAAGCACACGTGAAGCGCAGCAATTCAAAAAACTTTTTACGGAAACAATTAATTTTGCGAAAATTAGTTGATAAATGATTCGGAATGGTGTATAGTAAATTACTTAACAAAAAGAGGAGAAACAAAAATGTCAAAAAACACAATTGAAAGAAAGGTATACATAAATAGCCTGCCTGAATTGGAAAAGCAAACGGCGGCTTACCGATGTGCAACACCTGCCCCCGGTACCAAAGGAATTTATACCAACGATTACGGGCAATCGTACGAATACACGCGTTCCGCGCGCCCTGGCTCTTCTGGTAATGTAGAGACTGTCTACACCGCTGGCAATCTTGCTTGGAACAATCATGTATACAGTTAAGACGCCGGTTTCCGCCCCGCTTTGAACCTCATCCACAATCCAAAATCTCCGCGCGAAGCGCGTAAAGTCGAATACACGGTTTACGTGTG
>Ga0123353_10014601_pt1 | contig 11338 bp, 11 predicted proteins | sample TergutLab28metaG_3_FD_92763 | JGI IMG/M metagenome (GOLD analysis project Ga0123353, IMG submission 92763) | Labiotermes labralis P3 segment gut microbial communities from Petit-Saut dam, French Guiana - Lab288 P3 | ecosystem: Host-associated > Arthropoda: Insects > Digestive system > Gut ... | reverse complement strand
GCAAAATCCATGGGTAAATCTGCATATTTTTCTGTCAACTCTACAATTCGTGGTAAATCGTGCTGGTTAATATCGCTGATAATTATTCCATGGCACATTGCCCACTCATAAAAATCCTTTTGGGCTCTTGTGCTAAACCTCAGGAAATAAGACACTTCGGTAAAAACAGCAAGAGTGCTTATAAAACGGTATTCATGTTTTGCCAAAAATTCCAAAACCTTTTTATGATGATTATCATTAACATCAAACAGGGCAACAAATGGACCTGCGTCAATAAGAATTCTGTCGTGCAACTATATAATCCCTGAACCGTTGTTTGTATGTAGTAGAAAGATCACCTATACCGGAACCGTACTTGCCAAAATAAGGCAGTCCCAGAGTGTAGGAATCGAGTTCGTTTTCTTCCTTTTCATAATACATTTCCAGAGCTTCAATGATGATTTCTGACTTGGTTTTGTTTTTATGCTTTGACAGAATAAGAAGCTTATTCCTTGTATCGCTGGGAAGCCTGGCAGTGGTAATTACCTCTTTTTTACTGTTATTTGTTTTTATTTTTGCCATATTACAGATTGTATTACAGATAAGAAAAAATGTCAAGAGATTGGTCATATAATACCAAAGCTGCGATATAAGGTATCCAAATCTTATGAATATTAGTGTTTTCAAAAGTTGATTTACCGTTGAATCTTTATTTTAATATAAATATAATAGAAATATATAGAAGTGCAGCTCGCACCTCTTCCTAACAAATTTTAATAAAAAATGACAATGGAGTAACAGATGGGTATTAGGGTAAGGTATGCTCCTTCTCCGACAGGGCTTCAACATATTGGCGGTATCAGGACAGCATTGTTTAACTATTTTTTTGCCAGATCGCGTAATGGTGAATTTATTCTCCGCATAGAAGATACAGACAGGGAAAGATATAGTGAAAATGCCTTGAATGATCTCCATAATACGCTTAAATGGTTAGGCATTGAAGTGGATGAAGGCCCGGAGAAAGGCGGCGAATACGGTCCCTATGTGCAGTCAGAAAGAACAGAGCTTTACAGGGAGCATGCAAGAAGGCTGGTTGAAAGCGGGCATGCATATTATTGCTACTGTTCTCAGGAGAGACTTGAAGACTTACGCGAAAAACAGAAAAAAGATAAGCAGGATTTTGGTTATGACAGAAAATGCAGGGATCTTACTGAATCTGAAATAGAAGAATATAAACGGGATGGAGTAAAACCTGTAATAAGACTCAAGATTCCTCTTGAAGGCGAAACAGTTTTTTCCGATTACCTTATCGGAGAGATAAAAAAGAAAAATATTGATATAAGTCCCGATCCGGTGCTTCTTAAATCCGACGGTTATCCTACATATCACCTTGCAAATGTTATTGATGACCATTTTATGAATATAACGCATATATTAAGGGCGCAGGAGTGGCTTCCTTCGTGTCCTTTACATGTTGTTCTTTATGATGCTCTTGGATGGAAGCCGCCGCAGTATTGTCATCTTCCAATGGTAATGGGCAGTAACGGACAAAAACTTTCCAAAAGGCATGGTGCAACAGCAGTAAGGGATTTTATTGAAAAAGGATATCTCTCTGAAGCAATTATAAACAATGTCTCTTTAATTGGATGGGCTTATGATGATTCGCGTGAATTTTTTACAAAAGAAGAACTGGAGAAATTATTTACGCTGGATAAACTAAGTAAATCGCCCGGAGTTTTTGATTATAAAAAACTGGATTGGTTTAATGGTCACTATATAAGGGAAAAAAGCAATGAAGAGCTTAAAGAGCTGCTTATTCCGTATCTTATAAAATATGGGTTTATTGAACCTGAAAAATTGCCCGATATGGCAAGTTTTCTTGATGAGATTGTTTCTCTTACAAGAGACAGGCTTAAAGTGCTTTCAGATATAAAAGACTTTGCCTGGTTTTTCTTCAAGGAAATAGATACTTATTTGCCGGATGAAATTATTCCTAAAAAACTTAATGCAGCCAAAACAGTTGAAATTCTTGAAGTTATAAAAAAACATCTTCCTGATATGTTTGCAAAAAACGAAGATAAGGTTGAAGAATTACTTAAAACTCTTGCAGAAAATCTCGGGGTAAAGCTTGGGGATTTTATTATGCCTTTAAGAGTTGCTGCAACAGGAAGCAATGTTTCTCCTCCTATAATTGGTTCTTTAAAACTGCTTGGTATTGAAAAAACAACAGCCCGTATTGAGAGGGTTATAAATATTTTGAAAGATGAGGTTGGCAATAATGAGTAATGGCTTGACAATGGACACACTTGTATCGTTATGCAAGCGAAGAGGATTTGTTTTCCAGTCCAGCGAAATTTACGGAGGTCTTTCGTCCGCATGGGATTATGGGCCGCTTGGAGTTGAACTTAAAAAAAATATACAGGAGTTTTGGTGGAAAGAGATGACCAGGCTCCATGAAAGTATTGTGGGACTTGATGCTTCAATTATGATGCATCCGAGAGTTTGGGAAGCATCCGGGCATGTGGAGAATTTTACAGACCCTCTTGTGGATTGTAAAAACTGCAAACAAAGATTTCGGGAAGATAAACTTCCGGAAGAAAATGTCGCTTCCAAAAAATGCCCTGAGTGCGGAGGGCAGCTTACAGACTCAAGAAAATTTAATCTTATGTTTAAGACACATATGGGCCCTATTGAAGATGGCGGCAATCTTGTATATCTGCGTCCGGAGACTGCGCAGGGTATATATGTGAATTTTAAAAATGTTGTGCAGACAAGCAGGGTAAAAGTTCCATTTGGCATTGCCCAGGTTGGAAAGGCATTCAGAAATGAGATAACTACCAAAAATTTTATATTCAGAACATGCGAATTCGAGCAGATGGAAATGCAGTTTTTTATTGCTCCGGGCGAAGATGATAAATGGTTTGACTACTGGAAAAACGAGCGATGGGAATATTATAAAAAACTTGGAATCAGGCAGAATAAACTCAGGTTTCATCAGCATGGTCCCGGAGAACTTGCGCACTATGCAAAAGTTGCGTATGACATTGAGTACGAATTCCCAATGGGCTGGCAGGAACTTGAAGGTATTCATAACAGGACAGATTATGATCTTTCGCGCCATGCTGAATTTTCAGGCAAAGATATGTCATATCTTGATGAAGCAACAAATAAAAAATTTATTCCTTTTATTATTGAAACATCGGCAGGACTTACAAGAACTGTTCTTACAGTTCTTTCAGATGCTTATGAGGAGCAGCAAATAGAGGAGGGCGACACAAGAGTTGTAATGCATTTTCATCCTTCTATTGCCCCTGTAAAACTTGGTGTTTTTCCTCTTGTAAAGAAAGACGGGCTTGCGGAAATTGCGCAAAAAGTAGAAAAAGACCTTAGCGAAAATTTCGCAACTTTTTATGATCATGGCGGAGCCATAGGAAGAAGATACAGACGCCAGGACGAGGCAGGTACCCCATATTGCATTACAGTAGATTACCAGACAAAGGAAGATAATACAGTAACTTTGCGCTATAGGGATTCAATGGAGCAGGTAAGGGTAAAAATTGCCGAGATTCCTGATTTTATAAGGAAGGCGGACAAAGAATACAGGAGAGAGGAAAAATGAATCAGGTTTTATCGTTACTTCAGGAAAGAGGTTTTATAAAACAATGTACAGATATAGATCTTCTTGATAAAAAACTTTCAGGCGGTCCAATTGCATTTTACTGCGGATTTGACCCAACAGGCCCAAGCCTTCACGCAGGGCATCTTGTTCCCCTTTTCGCAATGGCTCATTTAAGCAAGGCAGGCCATAAGGCAATAGCTCTTGTTGGAGGAGGAACCGCGAGAATCGGAGATCCTTCGGGAAAAATAGAGATGAGAAAAATCATCTCTTATGAAGAAGTTAAATCAAATGCAGAAAAAATAAAAAAGCAAATAGAAAAATTTATTGACTTTAGCGACAATAAGGCAATGCTTGTGGACAATGCAGACTGGCTTGCAAATTTAAACTATATAGATTTTCTTAGAGAGATCGGCAGACATTTTTCTGTAAACAGGATGTTGAGTTTTGAGGCATATAAGCAGAGGCTTGAAAATGGATTGTCGTTTATTGAATTTAACTATCAGCTTTTGCAGTCATACGACTTTCTTATTTTAAGAAGAAATTACAACTGCGAGCTCCAGATAGGCGGAGATGATCAATGGGGCAATATTGTTGCCGGAGCAGATCTTATAAGAAGAATGGATAGTCAGGAAGTTGTGGGGCTTACATTTCCTCTTGTAACAAGATCAGATGGAAAGAAAATGGGAAAAACAGAAAAAGGGGCTCTATTCCTTAATCCCGATGTTGTTTCTCCGTATGATTTTTTCCAGTACTGGAGAAATGTTGCAGATGCAGATGTTGAAAAATTTCTTTATCTTTATACATTTATGCCCGGAGAAGAGATTCGGGAACTTGGAAAACTAAAAGACCAGGAAGTAAACAAGGCTAAGGAAATTCTTGCTTATGAGATAACGAAAATAATTCATGGTCAGGAAGAGGCGGAAAAAGCAAAAGAAGCTGCACGGGCTGCATTTGGCGGAGGTTCTGCAGATGGAGATAAATCTTCGATTCCTTCGATTGAAATTCCTGAATCTGAAATAAAAAATGGAATCAATGTTGTTGATCTTTTTGCAAAAACATCTTTATGCGCTTCAAAAGCAGAGGCTCGAAGGCTTGTGACCCAGGGCGGGGCAATAGTATCAGAAGAAAAAATATCTGATATAGATGCGGTGATTGGCTCTTCCTATATAAGGGATGGAGAAATTATGTTAAAAGCCGGAAAAAAAAGATACTTTAGGCTGATTATTAAATAGCATATTTTTTGTATATAGTTATGACTTTTAAAATAGTTCTGGGAAATTAAAACCAGGACTATTTTTTTACATAATTTTATGTAGTTAACCTTGCTCGCTGTGCTTCCTGATGCCTGAGCTTTATGGGATAAGCGCAGAAGGCGGTGAGAAGAAACGGGGAGGTCCTTTCGGGGGGGTATGGAGTACCTAATTTATTCTCACCGCTTATTCCACAATTAACTTTGTTTAAGCATATCCATTCTTCTGTTTCTAAAAAAGAGCAATAAATCTACAAATACCATTGTAAAATTTAATATATAAAAAATTATTACAATATCCATACTATAAATAATTTTATGTGCTATACCTGCTATATAACCGAGTTCAATAATAAACATAAAGAAAAGGCTTTTTCCTTTTGTTGTTTTAGATTTCCATGATTTGACTATTGAAACAGGCCATGCTGCCCCAAAGGATATAAGCATAAGAGCTTCAAATATACTCAAATTATTTCTCCTTCTGTATTTTTATTTAACTTCTCATTAATTATGAGAATTGACTATCAACTCACTTATATTAGATAATATAATATCATGATTGATTATTTAATATATTTTATATTACAACTTTTTAAAATAGAGAATGAAACTCTTGCATGCAGCTTGGTTCACATAGTATTTAAATTTTTTATCCCTTTAATACTTCTTGTTATAACTTACAAGTCAATAATGTTTTGTATCTACCATATATTTGCAAAAATACGTTTAACTAATAATAAAAAAATGAAATTGGTTTTTTGGATAAGAACTATTTTAAGGATAGCTTTTATAACATTATTTATTCTTATTGCAAAAATTTTATTTGGAGAAAATTTTACAAAATATCTAAGAATATTATTTAATGTAGTTAACCAGCCTTTCTTTTCAACAGGGAATAGCTCGGTATCTATTTTAACTCTTATTATGATAGTTCCAATATATTATTTTTCAGTATGGATAGGAAAAATCACATATAAAATAGTAGATGCTTCTTTTCTTGGTTCATCATTAACAAATGATATAAAAAAACAATCTGATATAAACAATGTTTATCTTGGCAACTTAAGCATGTTTTTTAAGCCAGGCAGCAATAGAACAGTTGTTATCGCGAAAGTGTTAAGATATTGTGTTGTTGTTTTTGTATTCATTATAGGATTATCATTAATAGGAATAAATCTTTCTTCTATTGCTGTAATACTTGGTGTTTTAGGTATTGGACTTGGATTTGGCCTGCAAAATTTTATTGCAAATATTTTTGCCGGATTTGTTATTATGGTTACAAAAGTTATAAGAGAAGGGGATTTTATAAATGTAAAAGAAGACAGAGGAACTGTCACAAAAATAAACTCTGTTTCTTCAATTGTAACAACACGCTTCAATGAAACTATTATAGTTCCTAATTCTGTTCTTATTTCAGATATTATTTATAATGACAGCTATGAAGACAGAACTATAACCATAGATAACAGCGTTATGGTTTCCTATGATTCAGATGTGGATTTGGTAAGATCCATATTGATTGGGATAGCAAAAAGAAGCCCTTATTCAAAAAAAGATGATGAGCCAGATGCCCGTGTTTTTAAATTTGACAGGTCAGGTATTGAGATGGTTTTATATTCAACAATAAATGAAGTTGTTGAAAGGGGACCTGCCAAAGCATGGATCAACCTCGAAATATGGAGGGAATTTAAAAAGAATGGCATTGTAATTCCTGTATCGCAAATGGATGTCAACGTAAAAAAAGAGGAGAAATTATGAGTTTTATATTTCCGGATTATAATCTTTTTTATGTTTGGCTTTTCTTTATTATTATTTTTATTGTAATTGAATTAGTAACGTTTAATCTTACAACTCTATGGTTTGCTTTTGGTTCTTTTATTTCAATGATATGCGCGTATCTTAAGTTTTCTATTATTGTGCAGATAATTGTATTTTTATCTGTTTCAATAGTGCTGGCAATTTTGGCAAAACCTATTGCCGTAAAATATCTTAAAGTCGGAAAACATAAAACTAATATAGATAGCCTTATTGGGGAAACAGGAGTTGTAATAAAGACAATTAAGGATATCTCTCCGGGTCATGTAAAAGTAAAAGGGCAGGATTGGTCTGCAGACTCAGCCTCCGGCGAAACAATTGAAGTCGGAGAAAAAGTTGAGATTATGGAAATAAAAGGTGTAAAGTTAATTGTAAAATCAGCAACCTGGTTATAACGAGCGAGGTATGTTGGTTCCTATCGTATTGTATATGGTCTTAATATTAAACCCATATACGGAATAAAAAGGAGTAAGTATGACATCAGGTATGACATTGATTGTTGTTTTATTAACGTTATTGGTTATTCTTATTGTTACTAATATAAGAATTGTTCCGCAGGCGTATGTTTTTGTAATTGAACGTCTTGGGGCTTATCTTTCCACATGGAGTGTGGGGCTTCATTTTAAAATGCCTATTATTGATGGAATCGCAAAGAGAGTTTCTTTAAAAGAAAAGGTTATTGATTTTGATCCTCAGCCTGTAATAACAAAAGATAATGTTACAATGCAGATCGATACTGTTGTTTATTATCAGATTACAGATGCAAAGTTATACACATACGGAATTGAGCAGCCGATCGTTGCTATAGAAAATCTTACGGCAACTACACTCAGAAACATAATTGGAGATCTTGAGCTTGATGAAACATTAACTTCAAGAGATGTTATCAATACAAGAATGAGAACAATACTTGATGAAGCTACAGATGCATGGGGAATAAAAGTTAACCGTGTTGAAGTAAAAAATATTATGCCCCCGAAAGATATTCAGGAAGCTATGGAAAAACAGATGCGCGCGGAAAGGGAAAGAAGGGAAGCAATTCTCCGCGCAGAGGGAGAAAAAAAATCTGCTATTCTGGTTGCAGAAGGGCAGAAGGAATCTACGATCCTCCGCGCAGAAGCAGATAAAATGGCTGCAATAATGACTGCAGAAGGGGAGGCAGAAGCAATAATAAAAGTCCAGGAAGCAACTGCAAGGGGAATAAAAATGATAAGGGAAGCAGAGCCTAACAGCCAGGTTATCGCGCTTCAAAGCCTTGAGGCATTAGTAAAAGTTGCTGATGGCAAAGCTACGAAAATTATTATCCCTTCTGAGATTCAAAATATTGCAGGTTTGGTTTCTTCGATAAGCGAATTGATTAAAGATCCTGATAACAATGATAGGAAAAAATTGGGGTAAGATGCGGCATCCGTGCCGCGATCCATGTCGCAATGCGAAACGCGCCGGGCGCAATTTGGCAATAAAAAAAGCAGCAATGCTGCTTTTTTTATTAGGTATTTACCCGCTCTACATATTCCTTGGTTTCGGTGTTTATCATAATTTTTTCACCTTCTTTTATAAAAAGAGGAACCTTTACAACAAGTCCTGTCTCTATTGTTACGGGTTTTGTTGTTTTAGTAACAGTGTCTCCTTTTAACCCTTCGCTTGCCTGAGTAACGGTATATACCATCTTGTAAGGAAGTTTTATATCAATAGGTTTTTCATCCCATATTACAACTTTATAAGTGTCGCCTTCCATCATAAATAGCTTTTTTTCTTCAAATCCCGGAAATGGCACTGTAAACTGTTCGAAAGAGTCATTATCCATAAAATGGTATGCTTCAGTATCTGCATAAAGATACTGGCAGTTTTTTTCCGCTACAGTAGCTTCTTCGACATTATCAGGAGTTTTCATTGTTTCTTTTAAGGTTTGGCCTGTAATAAGATTTTTGAGTTTACATCTTACAAATGCAGAACCTTTTCCCGGATTTACAAATTCCCTTTCCGCTACAAGATGTGGTTCATTTTTAATAAGTAAAAACATCCCTTTATCAATAGCGCCTGCTTTAATCATATCAAACCTCATTTATTTATAAGTATTAGTGTTTAGTTTTTATCTGGCTTGGTTTTATACCATAAATATAAAATTAAATCAAGAAATTTGGTTTTTATTATGCTATATATGCATTTTTGCTTACTTTATCAGACTTATTGGATGAGGCAGCCTGTTTTTCGCAGGTTGCAACAAAACTTCATATTTAGGCGCTTTTCTGCTATAAGGATTGCCTGTTGACAACAATGGCAAACATGATTCATGCTTTATATGGAAAAAAGCCGTCCCTTTAGGACGGATAAATAGTTTGCTAAAAAGATATATGATAATCTGATGCAAAACAGTACGATATTACAAACAGGAGTTTTTTATGAAAAATATATTCAAACTTTTTGGGATTGTCGCCCTTGTTACGGTAATCGGATTTTCAGTGGCGGGTTGCGCTGTTGATCCAAAAGAGACATATAGCGCGATTATATTTCATCTTGAAGATGACAAATACTTAACTGTAATTGGAGAAGCAGCGCCGGATGAAGATGATTTTAATCTCCTTGACAGCACTATGTCGTCTGTATATGAAAAGGTAGACAAAGCATATATGGTCTTTGATAATAATAAAAATGGTATTATTGATGATGGCGGATGGTTATTGCTTTCCGATATAGAAAGCGTCTTAGCAAAAACATACCATGGTATGGATTTAACATCTGATCAGCAAGGCCAGATTTTGGATGAGCTTAAGAACAAAGGCTATGTTATGACTAGCTATGGTACAGATATTGGAGCTATTGTTTTCGCTGCTGTAAGAGAGTAATCCAGCAACCAAGCGCGCTGTGGCATAGGCAAAGCGCGGCATTTTTCATGGCAACAGCATCAGCCATGAAAGTATTGAATTGAAGGCAGGTTAACTTGTTATTTACAATTTTTTCTGCAATAAATTGACAATATTGAAAGAATTATTGAGAAAGCCATTCCTATCAAAGAAAAATATTCTTTTCCAGTGATATTTGAGACAAGCCCAAGTGTGCCTCCTGTTATCACAGCGCAAAGCCAGACATTTTTATTAACCCCATATTTTTCCTTTGCAATTATCGCTATAAAAACAGGAAACACAACACCCGGAGAAAATATAGAATAAGTTCCTGTTAAGAGAGAAAGAATATCTTTTTTAAACAGGGCAAGCATTAAAGAAAAGAGACCAACAATCGCCACAATTAATCTTGCTGCATAAAGTCTTGATTTTCCAAAAATATCTTTTTCTATAATTGCCGATACAGTCAGCATACATGTATCTGCAGAAGAAACTATTGCCGATAAAAGACCAAGCGCAATAATAATTCCAAATAACGGAGTTGTCATATTTTTAATAATATAGATAAAAGGATTATCTGTTGCCTGAGGGTTTAGTATTGCTGTAAGTATACCTACAAGCGTTATTGCAAAACCAAAACCCAAAAGCGCTAAACCTGCTTTAAATGTTGCTTTTTTTGCTATTATTTCTGATTTTGCTGTAAAGTTGCGCGAAAAAATATCAGGACCAACAAAGTATGCTCCTCCAACAATAAATATTAAATGAAGAATTTTTATAAAAGAGATGTTTTTTGATCCTTTATATTCAATAATATTTTCTGCTGTTATGCTTGTCCCTTTGATTGCAGCAAAAATTGCGATTCCAATGGCTAAAATAATAAATAATAGTTGTATTGAATCTGTTCTGATCACAGTTATTTGCCCGCCAAATGTAGTATAAAAAATCACAACCAAAGAACAAATAATTAAAAGAATGGTTGTAGCTTGTTTGTCTATCAATAAAGCAACAATAGTTGAAAGAGCGACAAATTGAGCTGCTATTATCCCTGTCCAGGATATTACTATTACAAGCGCAATTATTATTTTGCCCTCTTTTCCTGCTACTATATCTGCAATACCCGGGAGTGTATAAGCATTAAAAGACCTTATTTTTTTAGATAAGAAAAACGACTGCAAGATAAGAGCTATTCCGCCGCTTCCAAGCCATAAAAAAGCAACAAATCCATATTGTACAGCAAGGGATGCCATCCCCATTGTCGCAGAAGCCCCTATTATTGTTGCAAGTATGGACATTGTAACAAAACTTTCTTTCTGTTTTCTCCCGGCAACTATATAATCATCAAAATTCTTTATTCTATAGAAGTCAATTATTCCAATAATAGAAAAAAATACCAAATAAACTGCAAGAAAAGTAATTGAAAGTATAATCACCTGCAAATTCCTTCTTTTTAGATGCTATATATTGATTGAAGCATGATATTTATTCAATAGAAGAGGTGAAAACCATGAAAAACTCAAAATTTTGTTTATATAATATCTTTTGAAAAAAATATAATTGACAAAATGAAAAACATGTAACTATAATAAAATTTATAAATATCATAATTATTATTATATTTAATAGGAGGAATTATGAAAAAATGCACTCTTTTAGTAGTTGTTGTGCTAATGATTGCAGCTTTATTAGGCTGTTCAGGTAAAGGCGCTGCAACTGGTGCAGGAGCTGCTCAAAAAGTAGAGCAGATGAAAATGAGATTTGCTTCATGCCAATCACCGAACTATCTTCTTATCGAACAGGATATATATTGGGTGAATCTTGTACATGAACTTCTCG
>Ga0123353_10014600_pt1 | contig 11338 bp, 11 predicted proteins | sample TergutLab28metaG_3_FD_92763 | JGI IMG/M metagenome (GOLD analysis project Ga0123353, IMG submission 92763) | Labiotermes labralis P3 segment gut microbial communities from Petit-Saut dam, French Guiana - Lab288 P3 | ecosystem: Host-associated > Arthropoda: Insects > Digestive system > Gut ... | reverse complement strand
GCGTTGGACGCGGCCGGCATCATCTGCAACAAGAACACGATTCCGTTTGACACGAACAGCCCGTTCGTCACATCCGGCATCCGCATCGGCACCGCATCCGTCACGACGCGCGGCATGAAAGAGCCGGAGATGGTGACTATCGGTAACTGGATTGCCGACATCCTTTCCGACATCACCAACACCGACAAGCAACAGGCCGTTCGCGCGGAAGCCACCGCGCTGACTGCACAGTTTCTTGTTCCGTAGGAGAAGAAAATGGTCGCTCTCGTCACAGGTGCCGCAAAGGGAATCGGACGCGCGATTGCGCTTGCACTCGCGCGGGACGGTTTCACGGTCGCCGTGCATTACCGCTCGTCCGAGGATGCGGCCGCTGACACGGTCACGCAGATACGGGCGACGGGCGGGACGGCGGAACGTTTCTGTGCGGATGTCACCAACGCCGAGCACGTCACGGAACTCGTCAAGGCCGTCGAGCAGCAACTCGGGGCAATCCACACGCTTGTGTGCAACGCCGGAATCATCAAGAGCAACCTCATCGCCCTGACGAAGTTCGACGAGTGGCGCGAGGTGATGGCGGCAAACTTGGACTCCGCGTTTTTGTTGACCAAGGCCGTGTCGCGCGGCATGGTGCGGCAACGTACCGGGCGCATCATCTACATCTCATCCGATGCGGGGTTGATGGGCGACCTCATGCGGGCCGCCTACAGCGCATCCAAGGCCGGGTTGTTGGGGTTGAGCAAAACCGCGGCCCGCGAGTTCGCGTCGTCGCGCATCACCGTCAACGCCGTGGCCCCCGGCATCATCACCACGGACATGACCGCCGACATCCCCGAGACGCGCCGCGCCAAGCAGCTTGCCGCCATCCCGATGGGGCGTTTCGGCACGCCCGAGGAAGTCGCCGCCGTCGTCAGCTTCCTCGCGTCCGAAGACGCGGCATGGATTACCGGCCAGACCGTCTGCGTTGACGGCGGGCTGTGCATGAGGTAATGTTGGAGTTTAGGAATTGGAAATTCAGGAGGATAGTTATGTCGTTTTTCAAGGCGAATGATATGCGCGGGAAGTTCGGGTCGGATTTCGACTTGGATACGGTCTGGCGCGTGGGGCGGTGGCTGCCGGTGATCCTCGGCGTGCGGCGCGTGCTGGTGGGGCGCGATGTGCGGCTGACGTCGGAGGCGGTGCGCGATGCGTTGTGCCGCGGGCTGGCGGAGTCGGGCTGCGCGGTGGATGACATGGGGCTGGCGACCACGCCGATGGTGTATTTCTTCACGGCGCAGAAGGGCTACGAGGCGTCGGTGCAGATCACGGCGTCGCACAACCCGAAAGACCACAACGGGATGAAGGTGTCGCTGGCCGGGGGCGTGCCAGTGGGGTATGGGACGGGGCTGGGCGAGCTTGAGCGGCGTGTGCTGTCGGGGGAGCTTCCGCCGCTGGTTGAGGGCGGGCGCGTGCAAGAGATGGTGTATCGCGATGAGTTCGTGACGTGGCTGAAGGCGCGCGCCGGGGATTTGTCGGGGCTGCGTTTCGCGGTGGATTGCTCGAACGGGATGGCAGGCCTCATCATCCGCGACGTGCTGGGCAACGCGCCGCTTTACCTGAACGAGGAGCTTGACGGGAACTTCCCGAACCATGCGCCGAACCCGCTGGAGGTGGAGAACTGCGAGCAGTTGATGGCGGCGGTGAAGGCGGACAAGCTGGACGTGGGGGTGATTTTCGACGGCGACGCGGACCGCGTGATGTTCGTGGATGAGACGGGGGCGTTCGTGCAGCCGGATTATTTAATCCCGGTCATCGCGCGGGCGTACCTGAAGGACGAGCCGGGGGCGACGGTGATTTATGACATCCGTATGTCGCGCGGGGCGATTGAGGCGTTGCGTGCGGACGGCGCGGAGACGGTGATGTGGAAGGTGGGCCATGCGTTCGCGAAGGTGCTGATGCGCGAGCGCGACGCGGTGTGCGGGGGCGAGTTGGCCGGGCATTATTATTTCCGCGATTTCTTCTATTGCGACTCGGGGGAGCTGGCGGCGCTGGTGGTGCTGGCCGCGCTGGCGGAGGCGAAGCGGCGCGGCGTGACGTTCAGCCAGATGATGGCGCCGATTATATGCTATGCGAATTCGGGGGAGATGAATTTCACGGTGCTGGAGAAGGATGCGGCGATTGCAGCGGTGCTGGCCGCGCTGGAGCCGTTCGGGGAACCGACCGCAAGGTATGACTTCGACGGGGTGCGCATCGAGTATGCGGACGGGTGGGTGAATGTGCGGAAGTCGAACACGGAGCCGTACCTGCGGCTGCTCGTGGAGGCGCGTGACGCGGAGACGCTGGCGGCGCGGGTGGCGTTGCTGAAAGGGGTGTTGGCGCCGTTCATCACGGCAGGGAATGCCCATGCTTGACGTCCGGCACATCTCGTTTTCGTATGGCCCGCGGGAGGTCTTGAGCGGGGTCTCGTTCGAGGCCGCGACGGGCGACATCCTTGCGGTCATCGGGGCGAACGGCGCGGGGAAGACGACGCTGCTGCGGATCTTGTCGTGCCTGCTGATGCAGGACGCGGGCAATGTGCGGCTGGACGGCGTTGACACGCTGGAGCGCCCCGTGAAGTATCGGCGGCGCATCGGCTACCTGTCGGAGAAGTGCCCGCTGTACGACGAGATGACGGTGGCGGATTTTCTGTCCTACCGCTTGCGCCTGCGCGGGGAACATTCGGTGCGTGTGCGCCGGTGGGTGGATGATGCCGTCGAGCAGTGCGGCCTGAAAGAGGAGCGCAACACGGTGATGCGCGTGCTGTCGTACGGTTACCGCAAGCGCGTGGGTCTGGCGAACGCGCTGTTGACGCACCCGGGCCTGCTGTTGCTGGACGACCCGTTCGCGGGGCTGGACTTGCCCCAGCGCAAGCAGGTGGCGGACGTGCTGACCGCGACGGCGGCGCGTGCGGCGGTGGTGCTGGCCGGGCATGAGGTCGCGCAGATGCTGGACTGGTGCACGCGCGTGCTGGTGCTGAACAAGGGGCGCGTGACGGGCCTCCACCGCGTGGGGGACTACGCGAAGGATGAATTGATGCGGGTGATTGAGCAGGAGATTGTCGCCGCCACGGGCGGGGGCGGGGACGCGCAGGAGGGCAAGGCATGATTGCGATGTGGGCGACATGGAGGCGCGAGGCGCAGGCGTACCGCAGGTCGTTCGCGTGCTACCTCCCAGTCGCGGCGTTCCTTGCCGCGAGCGGCTGGACGTTCGTGACGATGCTGCGGCACTACGAGGGGAGCGTGCTGCCCGTTCAGGCCATCTGGGGGTTGGCGGTCGCGCCGTGGCTGCCGGTGCTGTGCGCGATGCTCACGATGCGGCTGTTCGCGGAGGAACGCGCGTCGGGGATGGTGGAGCTGCTGATGTCCGCGCCCATCCGTGAGCGCGAGGTCGTCTTTGGGAAATTCCTGGCGGCGCTGACGGTGGCGGTGGCAGCGGTGACGGTCTCGGCGGTGGTGCCGCTGGTGGTGCTGCCGCGGTTCTCGGAGGCGCTGGCGGAGGCGGTCCACCCGGTGGCGTTCGCGGTGACGTGGGCGGTGCTGATCTTGCAAGGGTCGGTGTGGTGCGCGGCCGGGCTGATGGTGTCGGTGTGTTTCCGCAACCAGACGCTCGCGGCCGTGGGGACGCTGGTGCTGTGCGGGGGCGTGCCGGTGGCGGTGTATGCGGCGGTGCTGGCGTGGGTGCCGTCGGTGCGGATGACGATGGCGTGGCTGCCGATGCTGGTGCATGTGTATGATTTCTCGACGGGGCTGGTCTCGACGGCGGTCATCGTGCTGTATGTGGCGCTGACGGCGTTGTGCCTGTTTATCTGTTCGAAGGTGCTGGCGGGGCTGAGGCTGTAAGCATGAGCGACCCTACACATAAATTACCCAAGCCGAACCGCCGGGCGCTGCGGCTGACGTCGGCGGTGGCGGTGGCGCTGGGGACGGTGCTGGCGGCGCTGGTGATTGTGCTGGCGTTCAAGTTCAACGTGTCGCGAGAAATCCCGCTGGGGGGGGGGTATGTCGTTTCGGAGCGGACGCGGGATGTGCTGGCGAACACGCAGGGGGCCATCAAAATCTCGTGCCTCATGGACAGGCGGCACCCGATGTACCGTCCTGTGGCGCGTCTGCTGAAGGGTATCCGCGAGGCGTCGCGCGGGGTGGCGGGGGCGGAGATCAAGGTGGAGTTCGTGGACCCGCGCTGGGACCTGGCGCGGGCGGAGCAGTTGGCGGCGTATGGCGTGCAGCCCCCGGCGCTGTTGTTCGAGCGCCAGCGCAGGCGCATCCCCGTGACGCTGGACGAGATGACGGCGTGGACGGAAAATGACGGGGACGACGGGGACAGCCGGCGCAAGGCGAGCGTGTTCCGGGGGGAGATGGTGTGCGCATCGGCCATCGCGCGCCTGACGCTGCCGTCGGACAACCCGGTGGTGTATTGGCTGCAAGGCCACGGCGAGGCGCGTCATGACGATTATCACGAGCTGCGGGGGTTCTCGGACATCGCCCGCGAGATGACGCGCGACGGTTACGAGATACGGCCGCTGGCGTTGCCGGGGCTGAGGCAGTTGCCGGAGGATTGCCGCGTGCTGCTGGTGGCGGGGGCGTCGCGGATGATGGCGGAGGGGGAGTGCGAACTGGTCAGGGCGTTCCTCCAGCGCGGGGGGCGGCTGCTGTACATGGCGGTACCGCGCCACCCGAGCGGCCTGGAGCCGCTGCTGGAGCAGTGGGGGATTCGCGTGACGCCGTTCGTGGCCGCGAGCAAGAGGACGCTGTCGGGGCAGGACATCGTGGTGAGCGCGTTCGCGGACCACGCGAGTATGCACAACCTGCGGAACGCGTCGGTGGTGTTCGGGAACGCGGCATGCCTGGAGGCGGTGACCGCGGACGTGGGGGTGGATATGGACCGGCCGCACGTGACGCTGATTGCCGTGACCGATGAGGACGGCTGGGGGGAGAGCAACCCCGAGGTGTTCCCGAGGCAGTTCGACCCGCAGAAGGGGGAACCCAAGGGGCCGGTGGCGGTGGCGGCGGTGGCGGAGCGCGGGGGGAGCGTGGCCCGGGATGTGGCCTACAACCCGACGCGCGTGTGCGTCATCGGCGAGGCGGGGTTCGTGGCGAACGGGGCGTTGAGCGCACGGGCGAACGCGAACAGGGATTTCTTCATGAACGTGCTGGCGTGGCTGGCCGGGATTGACGTGGGGACGGCGTCGTCGCTGGGTGGCGACGCGGTGCTGGTGACGGGGTTCACGCGGGACGAATGGATGCTCCTGACGGCGGTGGCCGTCGGGGGGACGCCGCTACTCTTCCTAGCGCTGATGCTTGCGGCGGCATGGGTGTTCCGGCGGTGAGGATGGATGGGAAAGTGAGGATATGGGTAACCGGCGGATTATAGTGTTTTTGCTGGGCGGGATTGCGGTGTGCGCACTGCTGCTGTGGTATGCCGAGCGGCGCGACGTGTCGTCGGCAGGGGCGGCGCGGCGGGCGTCGGCACTGACGGGGGGGCGGTCGCTGGAGACGTTGGACAAGCTCACGATCGAGCGCAACGGTCTGTACGTTGAGGTGCGCCGCCAGCGGCACGGTTGGGAGATGTACTCGCCGTTCGCGGCGGCGGTGGACCAGGGGGTGGTGGCGAGGCTGCTGGACACCATCGAGACGGCACGGGTCTCGGACGCCATCCGCTTCTCGGAGATGAAGCGGCGGAACCTGTCGCTCGGCGATTTCGGGCTGGCGCCGCAGCCGACCGTGCGCGTGACGTTCCAAGGGGCGGGGTGGACGCGCACGCTGCTCATCGGCGACCCCACGCCGACGGGTCAGGAGGTGTTCGCGCGTGACACCAGCACAGAGGAGATTTGGAGCGTCCCGGCGGAGGTTGCGGCGCGGCTGCCGCAGACCGTTGACGACTGGCGGTCGCGGGATTTGGTCGCGGGCGACAGGTCGCGCCTGCGCCTCCTGGAGATACGGGCCGAGGGGCGGCCGTTCATCCGCCTCTCAAAGGAGACCGGGACGTGGCGGCTGCTCCAGCCCGCCGACGCGCCGGCGGATGACCGCAAAGTCGAGGCCCTGCTGGATACGCTGTACGACGGGCGGGCCGTGCGGTTCGTCTGGCCCTCGGCGCAGAGCGTGACGGATACGCTGGCGACGGACTCGGCGCTGAGGTCGCGTATGGAACTCTACGGGCTGGCCTCGGACGTGGCGTTGCAGGTGACCGTGCAGGAGGCGCCCGGCGCCGAGCCGGGCAGGGTCGTGTTCGGCAACCGCTATGACGGTGAGGATGGCCTGCGCTACGTGCTGATGCCCGGCGGGAATACGGTTGCGGTCGCCTCCAACGCCCTGTTCGAGGCGTTCCACCACTGCACCCCCGCAGACCTTCGGGACATGCGCCTCTTCTTCGAGAGGCCGCAAGATGTCAGGCGCCTCGAAATCGCCACGGACGGCCTGCTCTTCGTGCTGACCCAGAACGAGGCGCAGTGGCAGATGGAGTCGCCCGTCGCGATGCGGCTGGACCAGGCCCGCGTCACGGCCGCGCTGAACCAGTTCCTGCTGCTCGCGGCGGAGTCGGTGACGGACCGGGCGGAGCCGTTGCCCGACGACGGCGCTGACGCGCCGCCGCCGCCCGTGAGCCACGTGGAGCTGGTGACGGACAACGGGGCGTTCAGGGTCGCCTTCGCCAGCGACGGCGAGGTCGAGGGTTTCTATCGGGTGACGATGACGAACGATTCCGTCGTCTATCATCTGGCCGCCACCAACGTGCCGCCCGCGTTCCTCGACGGCCAGGACGCACTCGCCTTGTGCGACAGGACGGTGCTGTCGCTGACGAACGGCGCCATCCGCCGTGTGACCGTGAAACGCCCGGACGGCACCAGCGAGACCGTGCAGCGTGACGCCGCCGCCGCATCCGGCTGGCGCTCGGCCGGGGATGCGCTGGAGGTTGACCCCGCCACGGTGAAACCGTTCATCGAGACGGTCAGCCAGCTGACAGTCGAGCGCATCGAGAACCCGCTTATCGCCCCCCCCGGCGCCGACCTGTACGAGCTGAAAACGCCGTGGCTGGAAATCACCCTCGACGTGGACACCGCCGACGCCATCCGCAGGACACTCACCATCGGCAAGGAATCCCCCGGCGGTGGCCGTTATGCGATACTCCGAGGCCAGGACGTCGTGTTCATCCTCTGCGCGGAAACGCTCGCGGCGCTGGAGAAAGCGTTGACGCGGGACGAATGACGCGACGCGGTTCTTCAAGATTGAATATCCAACAAGGAATGACCAAAAGGAATGACCAATATCCAACAAGGAATGATCAATGTCCAAGTGGGGGGCGCTTCGGGGAAGTTCTAAAGTTCGGGAGTTCTAAATTAACTTTTTCCCCTCCATTTTCAGTTTACAACCAGCGCGGGAAAGTGGTATAATCGCGCTTCAATCAGACGGGTTAGGATTTTCAAGAAGGAGGAGGATATGCCAGCGACGGCTACAGTAACGCGCAGGGTCACGATGACGATGCCGAGGCGCGTGTCAGACATACTGGACAAGAAGGCGAAGCGTGAGAGCGTCCCCTTGTCCAAGGCGATACTCGCCATGATAGAGGACGCGCTTGACGAGATCAGCGACGAGGAGGACAAGTACCTCTCCGATATTGCGGACGAGCGCATCGCCGCAAGCGACGGTACCTTCATCCCCATGTCCGAAATCTGGACACCCGAACATGGATTACGACATCCGCTTTGAGCCGAATGTCGTAAGGCGCGACATCCCCTCCATTCCGCCCGCATTTGTTGACCCAATCATGCGCGCGATACACGAACGCCTCACCGTCTTGCCGGAAGGGGCAGGCAAGCCCCTAAGGCATAACCTGAAAGGGTGCTGGCGGTTGCGCGTCGGCGAATGGCGTGTCCTCTACAGGATTGATGGTCGTTCCGTCTCCGTGTTCTCAATCGTCATTCGGCGCGACGTGTACAAGAAGCGGTGACGGATGAAGAAGTCCCAATCCAAGTCCACCCCCGTATTAACTCCGAACTTCTAACTCTGAACTTTAGAACTTCTCCCTCGTCGTTCAGTTGACCACTCATGCTGTAAGTGATGAAAACTTTTCAAACAGGACTAGTTATTTTTTCTCTGGGAGTATGTTCCGTTCAGGTTGTATTGGGTTGTAGCCTGAATTGGAGCCAGCCTAGTAGTAAAATCGAGGGTTGCAATGACCAAGGCTACGTCCTTGTCGCGGAGAAACTTGCGGAGGTGACGATTCCCGGGGAGGCAGGACCGGTGCCGATTTGGGCGACGTTTGACTCCTCGCATGTCATGGTGTCACCTTTTGCTGGGCAGTCTTGGCGCATCGCGTTTCTGGAGCCGTCCTTCGTACAGCTCAGCAAGGACGAGTTCCAGCTTCTCGAACCCGGAGGTTGGAAGCGCCTTTTCCGCAGGGATGTGAAAAACGCTGACATTCTGCATGGTGCCGGGGACTGGAAAGGGCAAATTTCAAAAGACAACGACAAGATAACCGTCTGGGCCTCCTGCGGCTGGCGGCTGGATTTCACAAAGGGCAGGATATCGCAAATCAAGACTTCTCGCGACAAGATGCTGGTCTATAACTATGCCAACGAGCGCCTTGCCTCTATCGCCTGTGACGGCAAAACGTTCGTGAGTATTGACCCCGTTGAACGGCCGGCAGGGACGCTCGGTATAACCATTGAGGGCAGGCGCTACACCTTGGAGAAATCCGGGCGCCCGAATGTGCAACGCAACAAGGATTCCTATTTCATCGCCGGCAGTACGCCGAGCTTTCACCGGTGGAGCGGGGAGGGGGTATCCAGCCGTACCTTTAACTACAGTGTGGACGACAAATCGAACCCGCTCCTGACGATTACGGAAACGGGGAAGCCTGACACGGTCATCGGCTGGCATCCCGGCACGCTCAGGATCACGCACTACGGGGAATGGAAATATGAGGTCAAGCCGCCCAAGACGCATTGGGAAAACGCGCAGATCAGCCGGACGAACCCGAAGGGCATGACCGAGTCTTGGTTCCTCGACTGGGCGAAAGGGAAAGAGGTTATCCGGGGCGGCGACGGCGTGACCCAGATCATGACGTGGTTCACCAGCGGGAAGGCTGACGGGCGTGTGCGCACCAAGGAAATCCAGCAGGGCGGCGTCACGAACATCACAAGGTATGCATACGACGAGAACGGCATCTTGCGCAGAAGGTTCTCCTCGGACGGTCAGGCGAGTACGTTCACGACCAATGGGCTGCTGGAGTCCATCAGTGACGGCGGGACACCCATCTTCTTCACCCACAAAGATGGCAAGGTTTTCATCAGTTTGGAGAAATGATTATGAGTCACATACTTAGGTTAGGTTTGATTGCTGGGACGGTTACGGTTTGGGGTATGGGCATTGCCCTGGCTATGGCAGGGGATGAGCAAGCCCCCAAGAGCAAAGTTGACGCAATCTTGGAAAGGAAAATGTCGTTCAATAGTGCGGAAGAGGCCACGCCGACCCTGAAAGAGCTTGATGCCATCAGCAACGACCCGCAATTTACAACTGCACAGAAATACCGTGCGGCACGCGCAAGCTATCAGGTGCGGAGCTATCTCTTCCTGTACGAAGATGCCCTCAAATCCGCACGAACGGCACTGGAGTTTGTGGCCACCGAAGAGGAGCGGGCGGACTCGACTCTTGCGCTCGCGCAGACATTCCTGCGGAAATCCGAGATCGCCAAAGATGAATCGGAAATAAGGGAGGCGTGTGAGAATGCCTTTGCGGCGCTCGATAATTACATTGAATATGCCAAGAAAGAAATTCCAGTGACGGAAATTTTCCAAGGGAAAACGGTTGCTGTACTTTTAGACCCATATCAATATATATTTAGGCATATCAATTTGTTAAGTTCGTTTTCAAAATATCTATCTTCGGTGAATGACCCGGCAGGTGCGTGGACAAAAACCGCAGATGCATTGACTATGTTTCGTACCTACTCTAAGCAAATTTACGAACAAGGTTCTTTTCCTGGATTTGAAGATGCATTGCATTTCCAACATTTCCATAATTCAATAGCGATTGAGAACTATGATGCCGCTTCAGCTATTATATTATGGGCGTTCAATCATGAGACGTTGAGCGAAAAAGAGCCTGTGGCAATGCTTGAGTACCTTGCTCGTCAAATGGTAGAAGACAGGAAGTTGACAGCCGCAAACATGTTCCCGTCAAACTTGCCGTTGAAAGATGACCCTATGATTGCCTTTCTGTTCAGAAGCACTTCGGCAAAAACGTTTTATGAGCAAGGAAAATACACAGACGCAATAGAATTAACCAAGCAAAACCTGGATTTTGTTTCCAAGCGCATGGAGGAAGCTTCGAATGCCAACAATAAGGCTCTTCTGGAAGAGATGCAGAAAACTCAACTCGAAATGCTGGGGCTTTTAAATTCATGTTATGTTAAAACTGGGAATCTTGATGCAGCAAGGGCTGTTGGCGGTGTCATGAGATTGCTTCAGGAGAAGAAAGACAGTCCTGATAGCAGAAAAGGGCGATAAGAGGTTTTCAGGTGAACAGGTGTTTTGGTGGATTCATCAGTTTGAATGTCGCCATTGTTTCGAACAAAAAAGGAGTATTAAGATGAAAAAGGTGATTGCTTTAAGGGTGACAGCTGTGTTCTTGTTATGTAAGGTTAATTGTTTAGCGGGTATTGAGTTAAATCCTGCTAAAGATTGTCCCCCCAAAAAAGCAGCCCAAATAGCTGGTCCAAGTGAAGTGTTGCATCCTTGGTTCTCAGGCGCAACGTGTACGGACGCTTGGATGCAAATAATCCCAAAATCTTCTGGTGTGCCGAGGCTAGAACCACTGGCACATACTAAGCACGAATCCCCCAATTGTTTCGCCACAGAAATGGATGGCGGGGACGCTACTTTCACTTACTCGCAGACGACAGGTTCCGAATGGAGCGTTTCTGGTGGGGGGGAAGCTAAATATGGTACTAAGTGGGGAGAAATTAAAGCTCATATTGAGAGAAGTTATGGAGAAAACAAGAAAACGACTATTACAACTCAACAGAAGACACCTTTTGGTCCAGTTCCATCGTGTACTGAACGTACCATAAAGTTTTGGGCATATCTAAATAAAATCCCAATAGACCTAGAGCGTGTAGTCACGAGATTTTTGCCCAAATGATGGCACAGCGTAAACAAACCGCCGAAAGGAACGAGGCCTGCCGTTTGGCGTAGCGCGTGGCGATACCGCGCCATTCCTTCAGGCGCAGGAAGGCGTTCTCCACAAGATGCCTCACCTTGTAAAGGTGCTTGTCGAACGGGCGGGGGTTCTTGCGGTTGGAGCGCGGCGGTATGCAGACTTTCATCCCG
>Ga0123353_10014599_pt1 | contig 11339 bp, 8 predicted proteins | sample TergutLab28metaG_3_FD_92763 | JGI IMG/M metagenome (GOLD analysis project Ga0123353, IMG submission 92763) | Labiotermes labralis P3 segment gut microbial communities from Petit-Saut dam, French Guiana - Lab288 P3 | ecosystem: Host-associated > Arthropoda: Insects > Digestive system > Gut ... | reverse complement strand
CTCCGCAAACTAAGTCATAAACTAAGTTTATATGTGGAGGATACTTTTGTCAACGCGTTTGCATGGCAGAACAGATTTGGATATGGTCAATCCCCCTGCATGGTTGAATTGAAATTGTAGTACTGCTGATTATATGTAAATTTCTCAGGAACCCGTCCTCATATGCCAGATAATAGCTTTTCCGAAGTCTGAACAGGAAACTTCCGTAGATCCTGACATCTGGCGGGCCAGATCATACGTCACGACTTTCGCGCCTACGGCATCCCGGATGCCTTGGCGCACCAGTGCGGCGGCTTCCATCCAGCCGAGATATTCCAGCATCATGGCTGCCGAAAGGATAAGGGAACCTGGGTTGCTCTTGTTCATGCCCGCATACTTAGGAGCCGTGCCGTGGGTTGCCTCAAAAAGCGCGTATCCGTCGCCTATATTGGCGCCTGGCGCCATACCAAGGCCCCCCACCTGAGCCGCCAAGGCGTCGGACATATAATCACCGTTGAGGTTGGGCATAGCCAGCACATGATATTCATTGGGCCGCAGCAGTACCTGCTGGAACATGGAATCAGCGATGCGGTCCTTAATCATAACGCGCCCAGCAGGAGTCATGCCTCCGTAGTTGGCGAATACTTCGTCCTCGGTGATGGCGACATCGCTGAATTCTGCTGCGGCCAGTTCATATCCCCACTGACAGAAGGCGGCTTCAGTGTATTTCATAATATTGCCCTTATGCACCAAGGTGACTGTGGGAAGCTTGTGGGCAATGGCATGCTGAATAGCCCGGCGCACAAGCCTTTGAGAACCGGTTTTACTGATGGGCTTGATGCCGATGCCCGAATCGGACCGCAGCGTCTTGCCGGTAAATCTCATGACCAAGTCTATGACTTCAAGGGCTTCTGGGGTGCCCGCTGCCCATTCGATGCCCGCATAGACGTCTTCAGTGTTTTCGCGAAAAATGACCATGTTGACTTTTTCCGGAGCCACCACGGGACTGGGAACTCCGGGAATGTGGCTTACAGGACGCACACAGGCGTAAAGGTCCAGTTCAAGGCGCAGTTGTACGTTGACGCTGCGAAATCCCTTGCCTACAGGCGTTGCCAAAGGGCCCTTAATAGCCACTCGGTGCTGACGGATGGCATCCAGGCTGGCTTTGGGCAGATATTCCCCCACCTTGGCAAAGGCACCCTCTCCGGCCAGAATTTCCAGCCACTCAATAGCTCGTTTGCCGCCGTAAGCTTTAGCCACGGAGGCTTCCACCACTGCACATGCGGCGTTCCACAAATCCGGACCGATGCCGTCGCCGGGAATCACGGGAATAATGGGGTTGTCGGGAACAATAAGTTTGCTGTCCGCGCTATAGGTAATGACTTGACCCATAATATGCTCCTTTAAGATGTAAAAATTCGCGATGGCGATAGGCCGCAGTGCCAGCCTCACCCCCTAACCGTTCTATGAAGTATTCCCTCTAGCGTAGTAATTCATTAAGCATCCGGCGACGAGTATGTCGCGTTCATTGCCGGTCAAGCCGGGTAGGCTCAAAGTGACGGATTTTTGTATCCCATTCTGTAACAACACTGCCGCTATTTTTTTCAGTCCGACTGTATTGGACATTTCTGTCAAGATCTTACGTATGTCTGGAATATATATGTAATCCCCCGGCTTAAGATCCCAGTCCTTCGCGTCTACGCCCACAAAGGGTAAAACTCCCCAATTCACCAGGTTGCTGCGGTAACGTTTGGTGGCGTACTCCACAGCGATATTTGCCCATCCGCCAAGCACCTTCTGACACGAAGCCGCTTGTTCGCGGGCAGAACCGTCACCAGGCTTAAGAGCGAGAATCAGGGACCCCAGGCCTATCACGCCTTCTTTGCCGGACAATCCCAGAGCAGCAAAAATAGCCGCCGCCTCTTCCGGCAATTTTTCGCGAAGTCTAGCTTCATCCCAGGCGGCCATAGCTCTGGCACGCCCAATATAGCCAGGATCTTTGCGGCACAAAGTAAATTCGGCTAAACGCAACGGATTGGAGCGGTAGGAGGACGTTTCGCCTGAAGGGATAAGTTCATCCGTAGTGGTGACCGGATCATAAATAGCCGAGGCAACGCCGAGCAGGAGGTTGTCCGGCAGGGGCGGCATTTCGGGCCAGTCCTTAATGCTGGGACCGAAAACAAGCGCTTCATCCCCCTTAGGATGTCCGCAGCCACAGTATACGCGCTTAGCGTACACTGATACATCAAAACTGTCTGGACACTCCATCTCCACGGGGGGGGCATCCAGTGCCGTGGCCGGGGTGAGCCGGCCTTTGTTCAGAGCTGTGGCCGCAATGGAGCGGGCATCCATAAGCGCAACATAGGCCATTTGTCCGTCAGACGGTCTGGAACCCTCCCGATTGGAGAAGTTGCGGGTGACGTGCCGGATGGAAAAAGCATTATGCGTCGGCACATCGCTTGCCCCGAAACATGGACCGCAAAAAGCGGTTCGTATCGTGGCTCCTGCCTTAAGCAGCGAAGTGGCATAACCGTTTTGCAACAAAGCCAGATATTGCGGCTGGCTGGCCGGGTATAGGGAAAGCCCGAAGGCACCCGTGCCGATAGACCTGCCTTGAAGCATTCTGGCCATATGCGCCAGATTCTCATAGGTTCCGCCGGAACATCCGGCGACAATCCCCTGATCTACATAGAATCCTCCGTTACGCAGTTTGGAGCGTAAAGTCCCCGTTCCGCTTCCGTAAATCGCCTGAGCCTCTTTTTCAACTCCGGCGAGCAATTCCTCGGTATTTTCCAGAAATTCCTCAATGGGCCAAGCGTTACTGGGATGGAAAGGCAAAGCTATCATAGGTGTTACCTTGGAGATATCCATTTTGATCACCTGGGCATAGCAAGCCCCTTCCGCCGGTCTCAACTCCTTGTAATCAAACTCCCGGCCATGCGCGGCCAGCCATTGACGCACTTTTTCATCCGTCTGCCATATGGAAGACAAGCAGGCTGTTTCCGTAGTCATTACATCAATACCCATGCGGAAATCCACAGATAGCTTATCCACCCCTGGTCCCACAAACTCCAGTATTTTGTTTTTTACCAGACCATTGGCGAAAACGGCTTTTATTAAGGCAAGAGCCACATCCTGAGGACCGACTCCCGGCCTTGGCACACCGTCCAGCCACACAGCAGCCACTTCCGGCACGGATGCAAGCGTATAGCCTCGGCCAAGCAACTGCTTGACCAGTTCCGGACCTCCTTCGCCAATGCCCATGCAGCCTAAAGCTCCATATCGGGTATGGCTGTCCGAAGCCAAGATCATCCTACCGCAGCCGGCGAGCATTTCCCGCACATACTGATGGATGACCGCCATGTGCGCAGGCACAAAATCTCCTCCATACTTCTTAGCTGCGGAAAGACCATATATATGGTCATCTTCATTGATAGTCCCGCCAACCGCGCATAAACTATTGTGACAGTTGGTGAGCACGTACGGCACAGGGAAATGCCGCAGTCCGCTTGCCCTGGCTGTTTGAATTATTCCTACAAAGGTTATGTCGTGCGAGGCCAGAGCGTCAAAACGCAGAGCAAAGTCTGGCTCATGGCCGGGAAGTTGATGCGCGATCATGATCGAATGCGCCAGCGTACCGGTACCATGCTTGTCTCCAGGTACGGCTTCAACCCATTTGCCCCCCTTCAGGCAAGAGCTTCCATAAATATCAATCATACAGATCTCCTACTAAAGATTTTCTTATTTCGCCCGCTCATGGGAGTTGTGCTCTTCCGTTGTTCGCACGGCTTCACCAGGGGATAACGCCGAGCAAGGCCGCAATGATGGTCATGAGTATGGAACACGCCCAGAGAAAAGGTAGCGAAAAGCGCTGATGGGCACCGAGTTCTATGCCACACAGACCAACGAGGAGGAAGGTGGCCGGGGTCATGGGGCTTATGGGAAACCCTACGGTGTTCGCGCCGAGCAGTGCCGCCTGGTAAATCTGCACCGGATTCCCTCCCATCATTTGATAGGCCTCCGAAAGCACCGGCAATACCCCCAAATAGAATGAATCCGGATCGAAAAAGATGGTCAGCGGGGTGCCTATGATGCCGAGGACAAAAGGGATATGTTGCTCCATGCCGGCGGGCACAACGGAAACCAGCGCCATGGCCATAGCTTTGACCATACCCGTGCCCTTCATAATGCCCACAAGTACCCCAGCTCCCATAAGAATGCTGGCCATCATCAGTGCGGTCTTGGCATGGGCGTCAACACGCGCTTTTTGCATCTTCACGTCCGGGTAATTTGTCAGCAGTGCGATGCCCGTGCCCAGCATGAAAGCAACGGAGGCATCCAGCCAGTTCATAATCATGGCGGTAATGACAAGCACGGCCAGACATATATTCGGCCAGAACATGCGCGGCCTACGCAGTGCCAGGGCTGCTTCGGTGAATTCTTTTTGCTGTGGAACCCCAGCCTCTGCCGCGCCTGTCAGGCCGAGGCGTTTTTCCTCCTTCTTGCCCAACAGGTAGGCAAAAAGCAGCGCCAGGCTGAGCCCAGCCATCTGTACTGGAATAAGGGGATTGAAAATCGTGGTTGCTGGTATTTGCAAGACGGCGGAAGAACGAATCATGGGGCCGACCCAAGGCAGCACGTTCACCCCGGCCCCCATAGCCGCCACGCAGGCTAGAATGCGTTTGTCCATCCCCAGCCGGTCATACAGGGGTACCAGGGGCGGCACGGCCAACATAAAGGTAACCGCTCCAGAACCGTCCAAATGAATAATAAGAACTAGAAGAAGCGTACACATGGTGATACGCGAAGGGCGCGCGCCCATCAGCCTAAAAATGCGGTTGATGATGGGATCTAGCATTCCGGCATCGGACATGATGCCGAAAAAAAGAATGGCGAAAACGAACATCCCTGCCGCAGGAATAATGGAACGCAGCCCGTCGAGGACAAATTTGCTGACAGTTGCGGGCGGAAAGCCTCCAATGAGCGCACCAGCAAAAGGAACAAGGATCAGGGCAATCAGCGGCGACATCCTGTCAGTCATGATTGCCGTAATGAGAACAAGGAGGATGCAGAATCCGAGAAGCGCAAGCATAATACCAATACCTCACTCAATGGAAACAAAGGGTCGGGTTAGGTAACGGCATACCACTGACAAACCGTTCATTTGGATCCCACGCTAACATTCGCCCGTGCGTTGCTCATGCGCATGGCGGACGAGCGCGGCATAGCGGTACACTACATGGACGAATTTACCACAGGGCATGGTCATAAAAAATCCGAGCACAAGCCCAAGATGGACGCAAAGTAGAAGCCCCATCAGTTCCGTGTCGCGCAGTATGAGCAGCAGAAGTCCTGAGAGGGACACGAGAAAAAGTAACATGGAAAATGCCATGTCCATGCCTGCCGATGTGGGTTCGGAAGGCCGCTCGTCCATGACGGTTTTCAGCCACAACATGCCACCCGTGCCCGCTGTCAATCCAAGTCCGCCGATGGCGCCGAGCAGCACGGGGATACTGCGGAATGGATACGGGGCGGAAAGATTGAGTGCGTGATCATAAAAAAAAGCCACCGCCGTGGACGCCAGACAGAGCAGGAAGCCGTAAAATATCCCATGATGCAGCCAACGGCGGATCATGCTGAAACGATTGTCCGGATAATTGCATCCGTCGCCCCCGCCATCCAGGTATTTTAACGCGCATACGTCCTTGATAGCTTGTTTGTGCGAGGAGATATGAAGCCATTGTGTTTTTCCTTCCGTCATTTTCCACAGCGCGCACCCTCCCATCCAGAGGGCCGCCAGCGCAAAAAGCAAAGCTAAGGAAAAAACAATGAGCATCGCAGGATAGGGGATGATTTCATAAAATGCGCCCGGTCCCGTATGAACGCCAAAAAGCACCTGCGGGCCTTTGAAGTATAGCACGGCGGCAATCAAGACAAGAATACTTAACAAGGAGGCAGTGAACACGTACAACGCGTTATTCGGAAAAAACCGCTGCAAAAACGCCGGCGCTCCCTTCTCATAGGTTTGTGCCCTCAATTCAGCCATTGCTTTGGGAAAATTCAAGGAAAATTCATGAGGTGGGGCGTATTGGCAGGCATAATAACAACTGCGGCAGTTATGACACAAATTTGCAAGGTAGTGCAGATCTCCTTCCGTAAATACACGGCGCAGGCCCATAGCCGGAAATAGCGCGCAAATGCCTTCGCAATAACGGCATGCGTTGCAAATAACCATCACCCTGTTTGCTTCCATTATGACGGAGGCATTTTTTTTATACTTTAATTCAGACATGTTACAGCCTCCTTGCCAGCGATGCGACCTAACACCGTGCCGATTGTCATTCCAAAACCCGCCATGTAGCCCTGCCCCAGCACATTACCGGAAGCTATCTCGCCTGCTGCGAAAATATTCTTGAAAGGCTCGCTGTCGGACTGCAGAACCCGCGTTTTGGTGTCGATTGCCAAACTTAGATAGGTGAAGGTAATCCCCGGGCGCAGGGGATACCCATAGTACGGCGCAGTATCAAGCGGACGGGCCCAGTTTGTCTTGGGCGGATCCAGTCCTTCCGTGGCCATGCCGTCTAGCTGGTCAGGATCAAATTTGCCCGGCCTAGTCGCGGCATTGAATTCCTTGACAGTCGCTTCAACGGTATCTGGTTCCAGTTCCATTTTTTCAGCCAACTCCCTGATGGAATCCGCTTCAATGGGCGGGAACACGGAAGGCATGAACAAATTTATGGATTTTGCGTCAATAACGACATAGCCACTCTGATCCGGCTGGCCTGCTACAAGACGGCCCCATATGGCATAGCGTTTGGGCCAAAATTCCTCGCCTTCGTTATAGAAACGTCTCCCGAGTTTATTCAGGACAATCCCAAAGGGCACACAGTCAAGGCGAGTTACTATGCCTCCGTCAAACAGAGGTGCGCGTCCATCAATAGCCACACAATGCCCCTGCGTTGGATCGCCAAGGGTTTTTGCTCCCTTTTTCATCATGGCTTGCAGCATGCGCCCCGTATCATAGGGGGAGCCACGGGTCAGTATATTGTCGGCGGCAGATCCCCAAGCTTCCTTCAACCATGCCCTGTTGCCCTGATAACCTCCAGAAGCGAGCACAAACGCCTTGGCCCGGACAAAAAACAGCCGATCCTTTTGCTTGACCAGTACGGATTTGCAAAGGCATTCCTCAATTTCAAGATCGAGAGCTTCCGCGTCATAGAGCACTTCCACACCCATTTTTTTGCATGTCGCGTGGTAGGCGTTGATCAGTGCAGTCCCGCCGCCCCTGAAAAACGCATTAGTTCGCGAGAGATGCAACGTGCCGCGCATGGCCGGTTGAAAACGGCATCCTCGCGCGACCATCCACTCGCCCACATTGTGGGAGCCGCGGATGACCAATCTGGCTATTTCCTCATTGGTGTTGCCTTTCGTGACTAGCAGAAGATCCTTGTAGCACTCTTCTTCCAGATAAGGCCCGGTTAAAAAAGCGTTGCCTGTATCATGGATGTAACGGATATTGCGTGTATGACGGCTGTTGCCTCCCCGTACCTCAATGGGAGATGCTTCAAGAACCGTCACCCTGACGCCACGTTCCCTGGCGCTCATGGCCGCTGTCAGCGCCGCATTCCCACCGCCCACAATCAGAACGTCCGTGCAATATTCTAAACTCACCTGCTCTTTTTTCATAATGCGTTCCTCTAAGCATTTTACATCTGAGATTGTCGCCTGACGGCAGCATTTTCCCTTTCGGAGACTGCCAGACCCTGTGCAAAGCTGTATTGCTCCTTTGCAGGTGCCTGCGCAAAAGCACAGAGTGTGCCAGCCTGGCTACACACCTTGAGCCTGACTCTATCATGGAAATATCTCATGCATTTATGCAAAGTCAGGCTGGACGGCATACCGGAACCCGAACATGCCGTGAAACAGATGCGCGACATATACGCTGTGGTGAAAATACAGGAATAACCTGTCGTATCACCGTGTTTCATTCTTGCGTAACACTGAAACATATGAAACAATTACAACAGGAGATACATGAGGTTTTTTTGCTATGAATAGCCCTACTATCGGCTTTGTTGTCACGTCAGAGGAACGGTTTGAGCATGTGAATCGTTTGGCGCATAATAAGGGTTGCCGCCTTATTTACCTTCACGAGACTCTAGAAGATGCGCTGGAACCGGCAGAACGCATGGTGGCAGAAGATGGCGTGGAAGTTATCCTTTCGCGGAGAGGAACAGCTCATATGTTGCGCCATCATGTGAACGTACCTGTGATAAGCCTGCCGGACACCAATTCCAACCTGCTGCGGGCTGTAAAAAAAGCCAAGAATATCAGCGATAAAGTCGCTATCACTGTTTTCCAGTCCACAGAATATGATATGGATTTATGTAGGGAATTTATTAACATTTTTCCATTTCCTGTAGTCTATTATAATAAAAAAAGCATGGAAAAAGGGATAATATCAGCTAAAAAGAAAGGGATAAAAGTTGTAATCGGAGGTGGTATGACGCGTATTACTGCTGAAAGGCATGGATTATATCATATCAATATACATAGCACTGAAGATATTAATGGAAATACTTTTGATAATCTTATAAATGTAATCAATACGCGGAGAATAGAAATAGAAAAAAATGAGAAGTATTATACTATTTTAAATAATATCTCTGATGGGATCATTTCTGTTGATTGTAATGGATGTGTTAATGACATAAATATAAAAGCTCTTATTTTTCTTAAACGCGAAAAAAACGATATTATCGGTAAGAAAATTCAAAATGTACTTCAAGATCCTGCCATCATGCATACCCTGCACAATGGGAAAAAAATATCGAATGTAAATATCAAATTGAAAAATGAGCGTTTCTTGGTAACAACCCGGCCCATCGTGTTGGATAGCTTGATAATCGGTGCTGTATATAGCCTCCAGCCTGCAGCCGGAATCCTTTTAACTGAAAAAACTGTGCGAAAATCTTACAACAACGGCTTGACGGCCAAATACAGCCTGAAAGATTTTTGGCATAAAAATAAGCATATCGCGAATATGCTGGAACGAGTCCAGCTTTACGCGGGCACGGATTCCACTGTGTTGATCACCGGAGAAAGCGGCACCGGCAAAGAACTTGTAGCACAGGGCATACATCAGCTTTCTCCGCGCAGCTCAGGCCCTTTTGTTTCACTGAACTGTTCGGCTATGCCTGAGCTGCTTTTGGAAAGCGAGCTTTTTGGATACGCGGAAGGGGCTTTCACTGGGAGCCAGCGTGGAGGAAAAATAGGAATATTTGAGTTAGCGCAGGGGGGCACCTTGTTTCTTGATGAAATAGCCTCAATTTCTCCTGCTTTTCAGACCCGTCTACTGCGTGTGCTTCAGGAAAAGGAAGTCATGCGCATAGGCAGCAATGCTATCATTCCTGTGGATGTCCGCGTTATTGCCGCAAGCAACAGAAACCTCGTCAACGAAGTCAAAAATAGTCATTTGCGGGAGGACTTGTATTTTCGCCTTAACGTGCTTTCGGTCGCCATCCTTCCTTTACGGGAGCGGCGAGAGGATATTATCCTGATTTTCAAGAAATTTTTGCGGCACTTTGCGTTTCAATACAAACAACAAATTTTGAAAATTCCTGACAACTATATGAATAAATTGTACTATCTTGACTGGCCAGGCAATGTGCGTCAATTGCAGAATTTTACCGAGCAGCTTGTTGTCTTGTCACGCAGCGAATTTAATGGAGGCATATTTGACAATGCTTTAAACGAAGTCAGGTTGTATTCGGCAAAGTATGTGGAGACTTCCACGCCGCAATGGCAATTCCCTAAACAGATAAGTCCGCAAAGCCTGAAAGCAGCGCTTGCAAGTGCACGCCAATCAAAAACCCGTGCCGCCCAACTGCTTGGGGTCAGCCGGACCACCCTGTGGCGCATGTGTAAGCGTTTTGGTATGTAAGCGTTGACTGTCCACGGCGTGGTGGAGCCTTTTACCCTTTTTTTCCCACAAGCCTCAATTGGCATTCGGCGGTTTTTCCGAACTCCTTCCGAGGCAGGAACCTCATAATTTCCACAGAACAGCAGCGGCCTCGCGGGTTGCTGTTTTTACAATCACCCTTGATGCAAGCTCCTGTCGCTTCACGAATGTCTTCCAAGGTGCGAGCGCCATTTTTCACAGCATCGCGGATGCCTTTGGCAGAAACTCCCGCGCACCAGCACACAAGTTCATCATCAGGCGCTTCCAGCACATTTTCAGTAAACGTGTCCATTGGCACCTACTTAAAACAACTTGATCAAAAGTCCGTCCGCATGGTCTCGCAGACACTTCAGGACGGCGAGCAAACGTCAGGGCTGCGTATGGATATACTGACGCAAGGCGGTATTGATCGCCGTCTGGTATTTGGGATGCCTGCGTTTGAACCATTCCAGAACATCAGCGTCAAGCCGCAGGGTCACATGCCTTTTGACGGGACGATAAAATTTGCCCCGCACAGCGTCTGTCCAGTCGAGGATCTCCGGGATGTCGGAAAAATCTATGTCCTTGTCCTCTCGCTGCTTCATATTCGCTATCTGTTCCTCAATCGGCGGGATTGCAACCTTGTTCATATCGCCTCCTTGCATGGAAAGATACGCAACCAGTGGATCATCAAAGACTTTGCAGGCGATTTCAAGCTTACGCCATGCTTAGCGTAATTCGCCCGGTTATTATCCTCATCCCATTCAAACTTCATGCCTTAATGTATGCACAAAACTGTGCCCTGTCAATAAGGGAAGGCCTGGGCAGGAAGCCGCCTCTCCGTCCATCGCGCCCGCCGCCTTGCCGGAACTCGCCTTGCTGGAGCGGGAAGGCTTGAGCGCCAAGGCCAAAAAAACCCTTGTAGGCGTTTTTGCGGATGGAACGGATTGCGGCGGCATAGGCTCTACTTCCAACTCATGCAAAAAATGGAGTGATTACCAAAGCAGCCGGTATACTTCGGGACGAGGAGGGTAGCCATATCAACGGCATAGAAAGCTTCTGGGCCTATGCCAAAACCCGCTTGGGTCGCTTTAGAGGCATGCAAAAACACACTTTTTATTTCCATTTGAAAGAGTGTGGATTTCGGTTTAACCATAGGCACGAAGACTTGCCAAAACTCGTCCTCAAAATGTGCAGAGAATTACCTCTGTGCTAGTCATGGCCCAAAACGCTAAAACTCGCTGGCAGGAGGCCTTGCTCATGAGTACAAAATGGAAAATTATTTCGGGATTCGTTATCATGGTCCTGCTTTTGGCCAGCATTGCTTGCATCGGCTATTTCAGCCTGTCCGGCGCGTCAGAGGCATTTACGGACTACCGGCGCTTCGCCAGGCTCAATGTGCGCTATTCCGATATGCTTG
>Ga0123353_10014598_pt1 | contig 11340 bp, 4 predicted proteins | sample TergutLab28metaG_3_FD_92763 | JGI IMG/M metagenome (GOLD analysis project Ga0123353, IMG submission 92763) | Labiotermes labralis P3 segment gut microbial communities from Petit-Saut dam, French Guiana - Lab288 P3 | ecosystem: Host-associated > Arthropoda: Insects > Digestive system > Gut ... | reverse complement strand
TGTGTGTGTGCAATATCCAAACACAGATATTGTCTATTCAGCATTATTACATTATAAATGGTACAAATACTAAGTAACTCCACAAAGCAGAGTCCTTCTTGGGAAGCTGAAAGGTTATCAGCTGGTCAGGAATTTTCTTGCATCATATGGAACCTAAAGGTTCATTGCCACAGTCACAAGAGCTTGCCACAGATCAATCCAGTCCTTACCCCCCCATACCACTTCTTGAAAATCCATTTTAATATAATCCTTCCATCTGTATGCCTAGGTATTCCAAGCAGTCCCTTTCCCTCAGACATCCTCACTAAATGCCTGTACGCACCTCTCCTATCTCCTATATGTGGTACATGCTCTGCCCATATCATTCTTCTCAATTCAGTCACTCATATGAATACTTCTCTTTCTGAAACCTCCAAGCTTAAGATACAAAAACAATAATTTTTCTGGTTGTTTTGCATGTCTTTTGCTTGAAGACAACACAGGCTGCAAGGGTATGAACGCAAACTGATCAAAAAAGAGGCCAAGTAAACGTAGGCAATTTGGTCCATTACATAATGAAAAGTCTTATAGTTTACACAGGTCGCCAAGAATTTTAGTGGACAAACCTGTGGGAAAGAAACCACTGAAAAGACTGAGGGAGACATGGGAGAATAATATTAAGATGGATCTTAGAAAAACGGGTTGTGAGGAAGAAGGTGGATAGAAATGATTCAACAATGTGTCCAATGGCATACTTTTGCATCCGTGATATTGCAGATTTAGGTTGCACTACCTGCACCACCTCTACTTCAAGTTTCCCACTTTTACCTATAATCTTTCTGTATGTGTGTGCGTGTGTTTATATATATATATATATATATGTATCATGTGTGTGTGTTTTGTATGTGCTTATGAGATGGAAGCATCCACAAGCCAGAATAATGGCTATGAGACACAACTCACAAGGTCATGTTCCTGTTGTGCAGAAATGGATTTTACCACAAGATTCCATTTAGAACAGCACAGAGCAGTGCTTCTAAAACCATGTGTTGTAAAGTGCTGCTAGGTGTGTCACCAGAAATTTGACCATCCACAACATGATTTACTAGTTAAAAATTTTCACGGTACTGTTGATTGCTGAATAACATAACCTCAAACTCACATTTAGATTGACTCACATACTTGAATAAAAATGATGGTTCATTTATGCTTATTTATATTTGTTGCAACAAAATCTTGGTATTCCCATGAAAGTGTGTCAAGTGTGTGGACATCATTCTTCAAGGATATCACAGAAGAAAAAAACACAGAAAATCACTGGCACAGAGGACAGCAGAGGATGTAACAATTGTATAGCTTAGTGTTGTGAAACTCAGGTGTAGAAACTGCTGTTTAATACTGCAAACTGTACTCCAATGCCAGGCTAGAATTATTATATAACATAAGGCAAACTTAGGAAAATGTGAGGAACCATCTGACACACACACTATTTGGGTTCTAGCTAGGAAATGTTGTTTACAAATGAGATGCAGACACTAACCCTCAGCAACACAGGAAACTATCTAGATAACACAGCAGGGCAGGGTCTTTAGTAGCCAAAGTGCAAGAATTGACTTAAGAACTGGAAATCACGAAACAGTGCTACATCTGATTATCAGTGTGAAATGCTGTTTGATCATAACTGCAGTACTCTTTGTTACAATGTCACCTGACATATGCATACAATTCGTTAGAATTACAATATTGTTTTCATATGTCAGCTCCTACAGGTTTTGGGGATGATGATAGGTCAGTGAGGCATGAAACATGTAGGAGATGACACATTACAACACTGCTGTCATGCTAATGACTTGTGTGTCTTTGTTGGCTTGCATTGTAACAACTGAATCATAAAGCATGGAAGGGAAAATAAAAAATAAAATAGAATGATAAAACTAAAAAGAAAAATGCAGTATTCTTCTCATAGTTACATAAGCAGAATCTCTATTAGAACTGTAAAGTGAAGTGGCTAAGCCATGACAGGGCTAAGAGAGTGGCAGACCCAAAACTGGCGTGATGTAACTTATTGGCAATACCAGCATCATATATACTAATTTACTAACAAATGTACCTAGTCATATTCTTATGAACTTGCATGCATTGGGGAAATCAGGATGCTAAATTTCCATTACAGTCTCACGTATCGTTCCCAAGACTACACAGGGTGGCCATATTGATCAAGGCTGGAGGCAACTAATAGCACTGGGAGCTGTGAACCAAAGCAATAAAAGTAGAGACAAAGGGTAAGGATGCACACTGTATGTTGCCTAAGACAGTCCCTCCCACCCACCTGCAAGACAAACACAGAGGCTTGGCTGAAGAAATGCCTAAAGTCTGCATCGCACTAGAAGAACTCCACCTGTGTGAAGAAAGCACCACATCCACACACAAACACAGACTGAACCTGGCACCCTGTGACTGAGAGCTTGGGGGTTCACCGAAAGAATACTCAGATGCAAGAAGAATTTATTTTCTAACCTCCAAAGTATTAATATCACGTACAATAAAATTAATCAAGCTAGCAAAAGACAAAACACATAATCAGCAACAACAACAATGTAAACATCAACAGTTGATGGTACTCCAATGTAACCGACCAGCCGTCGGGAGACTCTCTCATTCAGCAGGATCTCTATGTTTGCTGTCAGATACTTGATGCCTCTGTTGTCAATGTTGGGATCTATTGCATGGAATCTTTCATCAATAATGGGATCTGGTGCTTCACTATCATTATCGACTTTTGGGTTCACTGTAGACAGAAGGTATTCACCAATCTCACATGTGGCCCATATTTTCTGAAACATAACACAAATAGGACAGTTTAAAACACCATAATTCCATATTTATTCCTAGGACAAACTGTGAAACAAGAATGCTTCTTCAATATGGAGAGACTGAAACAAATATATGTATATATCATATCATATCACATATTTCTTATATTAAGGCAAAAGAAATCTGAGAGTGATAACTTGCCAAACTTACCTTATTCAGTTCCTCATCCTGTGGAGTAAATGCATTCCTGCCGCACCTCATGAGATTGAATAATTTAAAATGGAATGCAGTGGCCAAGATTCCAAATCTATTCCTGCTGCTCAGTAATGAATTAAACAGGAATGATAAACATGAACAAGCACGGCAGACTGAAGTTTCATCAGTGAAATCAAACACATATACTGCCACTAACTGCAGTGCTGTTTGGACACAAAATTCGGGCACAGTTTGCTGACAGCATATCAACAATTGGGATGTATCCCTGAACGCTAAAATCAAAGGAAGCAATCAACAACAAGAGGAGTCAAACACTGGATCAGTTCATCAAATACAAACGCTGTGGGTCATCCTATGACAAAGCCTTCTCCAAACTTCACTCTCCTCCAAAAAGCACTCTGCTATTTCCTTACCCTGTTGTCTATGTCTTCCCTCATGTGGTGTCACCACGTTGTCTTGATTTCCCAAGCAGTTGTTTATTCCACATTTTCACGTTCAAGCTCTCAAAAGAATGTTGTTCTTGTAAACCAAATTCCTACACAATGTCCTTGAAATTAACAGTAACACTCATTACCTAGTGGGTTCCATGAGTAACTTGCACTCCTATCTATGTTACATGGAGCTTGTGCAAAAATTTTAAGATATGCAACAAGATCTAGGAGAATAAGGACATTACACACTTCACCTGAATTGGAAAATGCCACAGAAAAGAGAGAATTTGGGAAACCAAGATAAAGATAGGGAATAACATTAAACATTTCTTATTGATGTTCCTCAGTAAGTACTACCCATCCATGCTGCACTTTTGCAGCATATTAAGACAAAGAATATGCATACCCCCTTACAATCATGCTGCATGCATTATCACTTTGCTATGATCTTTATTACAGGTTGTGATGGAACAACCGTTACTCACTGTTCATATTAGCCATGCCTCTGAAAGTCATTGCAATTAGATTAATATAAATTACACTGACACTGAACAATGTATAAATTTTTTTGGAATATGTTAGTCCTATCTGTTGACTAATCGCTCTGAGATATGTCATTTTGGGTATAATAAGAATCATACCTCTTGTAACATTTATGAGACTCCACACGTGGTGCCGCTTGTCTTTCACACAAAGGTTCAGTGCATGTAACATAGAGGACTTGACATCCTCATCTTGCTCCAGGCCAACTAGCACAAAATATGCTATGAATGTACTAGGTAGACCATATCTCTGATGTTTCCACTGCATCAGTCTCTCACGCAGCTTCTCTACAAACCTGCGACGAACAAATACTGATTCATCCTGCAAAAGGAAGTAGGCATAATTCCAGCATAACTAAATTATAGAGAGATGAATGAGCCTGAGAGACAGCTTTCACATGAGCCATTTCCCTGCTCATCTTCTCTAGTTTGAAGAATCAGATGCTTGTAGAAACAAATTATTAACCCAAGTATGTGTCAGACAAAGAATACATTTACAATTAAATTAATTTGACAAAGTTTAGTCTTGAGTCCCAATACAAGTTTTATGAAAACCTGTTGAGTACTTCCAGAGATAAAACACGTAGAAAGAAAGATATGACTTTCCTAGTCTACATTCAGAAAAAGCATAAAAACAAAACTTCGGGGCACAAGTAACATCAGAAAGACATTTCTAACTTAAGGGAAAACTGGATGAAGTTCTGCATAAGAGCAGTCTCACAGCTGCAGGTTTAGAGATAATACAAATATATGTGAAGTAAAGACAAAAGATTTTCCTGTAACTAAATGCCATTTCACTAAGAAGACTAGAGAATATGAAAGTAAGACTTCACACATTCTACATCTTGGCACTTGATGGACGTGAGTGGTCAACTTAATGATTCACCTGCTTTGTGACTAAGCACAGTCCTACCCACTGGACAGCATGTTACATGATGCATGAGACATAATGTTTTGGTGAAGACAAAGGAATATATACCTCAGCCAGGTATTGTACTGACTTAGCATCCATGCTCAATTAAATATTTGATACACTGTTTAGTACATTGATTTACTATTGGAAAATTGTGACAGCAGACTTAATAAAAAAAATTCTGACCTTGACACATCATAGTTATTATAAATACAGTTGAAATCTGACTACTTGTTGATATCACATTCATGTGGTGCACACCAAAATTCTGGATGGTCTTTTGTTTTCCAGCTCATAATAATTTACATTATGCTAGCACAGTAACAGCGTCAGATTACAAGTGTGGCTTTTAACAAGTACATTGTAATAACCATTTAACAATGAAGTCAAATTTAAGGTGTTGTATTTGGTAAAGTTATTCAGTGACAGCAAGTGTCTGTCTGTTAACTCTTCCCTTAGCACATACAATTTATACTTAATTACTGATGGTGCAGCCTTACATCCTAAGGCTACTTGCAGTTTCCCTTTCTCCGGGTTACATAGCAAAAAGAAAGTGGTGAAAGGTAAGGTTAAAATTGGGAATTTGCATGACCTTGGCAACCAATGGGACTCTCATTAGAGTTCACCCCAGAAAAGATGAGAGTAAAGTGAAACCACTTATGTGAATCAGCTTGCTGCTACTAATGTCTTAAACTGTCTCTCACCCCACCACACAGTCCGTTAAGTGAGTTCTAATTTAACTTTAGCAGCTATTTGTGCACACCCTCACCAACACATCAACCACAGTTTCTTTCTCTACTCTCTCTCAAAGCCACAAGAATAGAAAGTGAGAGTAGTAGGCATGATAGTGTTAAGAGTATCAAGCATATATGCATGGCCTGCATAAGAGAAAATCAGAAGCAAAGTAAACAATTTCCACAAAAAATAAGGGCCAATTACTACTGCTCTATGACATATTCTATCATCTCTCGTTATAAAACACTTTGGACGGAAAGTTCAGATGACTAATCAGTCAAATATTTCACTGTTAGAGGATAGTTATTTATGCACCCTCTTGCAGATGAGGCATCACCACACATTGAGCCACAGTGCAGAGAGGGTGGGCAGGTTAGTGAAATCTGCCTATGGGTCTGAGACTGGTGTTGTTGAGGAAGGAACGATAACATGGGGAAAACCAGAACTGCAACACAAGTGGAGGTTGGCACAAAATAACAACTTAATGCACAGGTATTGGGTGAACTTTGTTGGAGTGAAAGCATGCAGAGGGATGTTTCATCTCTTCTTTTATCATTCAAAGCTTTCATTTATCATGGGAATGCACAGTAGCATTGTCTGTACTAGTCAGTGAGTAGTAGTGATATCAAAGCAACATCTTCACGTCACGCATACAATAGTGAGCCGTTACATAGTAAGATTTTGAAACTGGCACATGATGTGTGCATCAGCAACAATAATACATTCATAAATATGTAACTGCAACCTGTACATTCTTATAGTCCCCGTGTTTGTTCATTGGTGTACTGACATGACGCCATGTTACATCATTCACTCTAATATGTTTGCAACACACTACATAGGAATTCTTGTATTATGTAATCCATATTGTAGGTTTTCATTGTTATTCTGAGTTCTAATTCACTGACATGATTCAATAACAATGTAAGGATTGTGAAATAGTTCATAATTCCTTTATAGAATAATCCCATGTTGTCACTTGTAATAATGAAACACCCACAAAAAATATCCTTTTTGATACTGGATGCAATATTTGTGTTGCCATGTGCACATCTGGCAACAACGAATATCTACTATAATGAAAACTTTTCCTACTACTGTGAACTGCGGTTATTACAGACTTTCACTTTGCCTTAAATGTACTAGTAAAAGACAGCCTAATTTTAGACTGCATAACATTCCTTGTCCTGCTCATTGACTTACAGTCATAAGTTTTGCCATCTTAAAGAAATATATCTTCCTAACTTGTCTTCCATACATATACGTAACATCACATATCTTGAGGAAGGAACATCCTGCTGTCAGCCGTAAACATGCCTTGGTAGCAGCACTGTAATTGTAAGAACCGCAAGAAACATTCTGCATGAGAAGTCATGGATAACGAAAAGGTCTGGAAGCAAATTGTGACACCAACTTCCTTTCGAAAGGTTCAGCCCATAAGGTGAGAACAGCAAGAAGTATAAATTCGTAACTACACAATTTAAAACAAACACTTATGTGCCTTGTTTACATTAGCAGATGCCAATGAGAAATATGCCCAATATGACCTGAGAGTTTCATGCTTCCACCATGTGTGTAACAATTGTTAATGTATCAAAAATATTTCACACAAATTTGTAGGTATGTGTGAGATCTATTTGACCACCAAATTTCATATACATGGCTCCAACATTCAAACAATATTGTCATAAAACCAAAAGGATAAACATACATTTCACATGACTGCAATGCTACTGTAAACTATACAAGAGAATGCATTAACAAATTTGAGTTTTGTTAAAGATTCCTGAGAGGAAAAGCAGCCAGGGTGTTTAGTTGACCTCACACATATCTAACTACTGCCAAAAGTTAAAAACATGCAGAATTACACCATTACTCTCTGTGCATGCCTCCATGGCATGCACAGGGACTTTACCTGTGCCACTTTCCTAATCTTTACCTTATTAAACAGCTGTCCATAACAAGCCAAGCAGGCACTGAGGGGATAGAGAGGTATAGCTCAACCCATACTCAACCTTGGCTCTGAAAGGGGGTGGGTGGTCAATGACACACCCTGGCCACTTTACCCCTTGGAGGGTGACCCTATAGACATTGTACAGAAGGCTGGTAGGGCTTGAGGACTGGTCTGAAAGTTTATTTTATTAAAGACACGTAAAACAGGTTTCATATGTGTGGTGTGGATGTCATTTACATCACCATTCATGAATACAGCTTCTGCACAAAAATCCATTTCTGAGAAAGATGACAAACATGAATTTCAATCCATCATGTCTGATTACCTCAGATTGTTAGTGTTTCTATAGGCACCACCATTTAGAATGATCTTGCTAAGAATAGTCAGTGTTGTCTCTGTGGTTCGTGGCTTGCGCAACATGATGGTCAATCGAGTAAGTGCTTTCAGGGCCATAACCTGCAGTCATACATCAAAATAAAACATTTCAACATCAAACTACTGCATCCCTGCACCTATGAATGTGTACAATATAGATCTATGCATTCTTTCCACAAAATACATACAAGTAACGCATAACTGGGAGGTTGCTTCTCCCCAACAATTTACATGTTACATATTTGAAACTAATGACAGCATTGTATATAGTTTAATAGAAGGAATACATAAATGTGTAGTGTACTAGACAGTTAAAATATTAATGTATTATATAGAATGGATCAGCTTATAGCCTACTGCTTTCCAGGCTAATTTCATCAATTACAAAAGACCTAAAACTTTCTTTCTTATATGTAAATGCTAGCAGACATGTGTTATGAAAACAATTTCAAGCAAACAGAATGTACAATTCCCTGCATTTCTTGGTAAAATAGAACTGACGTACTGCTTTTAAAAAATAGCTCACGTATTCACACAGATCGGTTCACACCTGTCTGCTAATACTATTATGAGAGAGTTTTGATGAGATGACAAAATAAGTTTTTGCAAATGTACACACAAACAACGACACCCCAACCCAAGTTTTAAAAGGAGACAATCAGGAAAGAACATGAATTTTATGAGATAATGAGAAGGAATTTTTAAGCTTATTATAATATACTGCAATGCCATTTCAAAAATCTGTAACTCCTCATAACATTTTCCTCTATATATTTTTCACAAGAGAGCTGCAACATGTTGTTGTGTTATAAAACAAAGTAATTTGTTTTATCAATAAAAGTTATGTTGGACTGGATGACCAGTATTTTGATATTGGTGCAATGTGGACTATTCAGTTCACTGTATGTGTTGCAAAAGTAAAAATCTAGAAGATCAGAGTATCTGTACTTATACAATCTGTGTCACGAAACTTATTTCTGGAGAGTGAAAAGGACTTGAACTAATATTCTGCTTCAGCAGCTAGGACTGCCTCAGTATCATCACTAAAAGATACAGATATTTTTTTAAGACACTTCATCCGCATTGTATCTTACATAACAAGAATCACAGTAAATTCAGTCCCAAATGATTTTTTTTGTTTTTTAGGAAGCTGGGGAGGTTTTGACAATTTTAATTTAGTGTAATTGGGAATTACATTATTACATAAACACTCTTAATTAAAATACTTATTAGCAGTGCAACTGGGTATTTTTCTTCTTAGAATCTTGTACTAGTGGATGTTGGCATGACCAGAGTTTACAATTTTAAGATGATTCATCCCCAATGTGTTTGACTAAATCTGCTGTGACTTTTGTAGACATTTTGCTGCCAAGAGGAACCCTGGCTAAAGAACCTTCATTTCACAGGGATGACACAAACGAAGAACTTCTTTAGTTGAATGTTCCAGCAGTTGGGTGTGATAGCAGTCCAACAAGAAGAGACAGTATGTGAAAATAAAATGAAATAATGAACCTAGGTGGTCACCTACATACAGTGACATATACCAGAGGTCATATTGATACAACTGACTCTCCTTATGATGAGCACTTGGTTGCTCAAAACATGTACAGACTTGGAATAAACAAATATAAGAAAAAGAATTGTGCATAAAGTTGGTATTTACAAAGATTCCAAAGATTATTTACAAAGAATAGGTGGTATTGTCAAACTGTGGTGTTCCTCTGCACTCAGAGAAATGTACGTCCAAGTACAACACACTCAGAATCTAAGACAATATCTGCAGACATAAAGTACAAAATTCATGAGTCCTGTGTAGCGTAGTTTAGGAGTACATTTCTTGATATTCTGCAAGTCAGTGGGTGTTTTAAATCTACTCTGGCTTTTAAACAGGCTGCGATGGGCACTGAAATTAGTCACAGAGAAGCTGGTAATCAAAGTGTTAATCTTAAGAATCACAATTTTCATCCAAGACACCAATTTGACTGTTTTGTTATATGTACAATCAAAGGTTATATAAGAAGCATAAACAATGTCTGATTTCTTTTAGGCAAGTTTCAGTTCTACATTTTCCATAACTGACCCTGCACTTCGTTTTGTATGGAAGACAGTCCTTTTCATACCACTCAGCTCCATCATCTCTCTCATCTTCCAAGTCTTCAAGTACAAATTTCCGAACTAACTGCAAAGAAATAAAGTAACACAGGCACTGGACACCATATACAAAAATATACTGGCAAAATTTTAAGACTACTGACATATGCACAAAAATCTTACAAATATTTTTAGATAGTTTACATGAATATGAAGGTATGTTACACCCTAACCCACAATTAAAATGTTTTCTATTACACTGTTACCATACTCAGATTTAAATGGAGTCTGCAACACAAAGTGAGCCAGAAAAGCTCCTCTAGCAGGATTTTATAGCATGCAAGAAGCAAGAAATAGGAAAGAGTAAAGTTGTCTCTGTTTATGCCATGACATCATATATGGGGTGTAGAAGTATAGTACATATAGCATTATTAACCGCTACATTAGGTGGAGATTAGTGGTTAACTTCAATCCCTGGCAAATTTACACACAGAAGTAGCAAGCTACAGTAACTGTGAACTCGTATTAGACAAATATTAACACACAGACTTCCTCTTTCTTAGGTTACTATATGATCCTGTTTGTAGTGCAGAAATATTATAACAATGTATTAGATGCACCATTATGATGAATGCGGAAATGGTGAGGATTTTAAGGTCTTATCCCAGCCCTTAACTGGACAGACTCGAAAGAACATGAATCAGTCAGTCAGGACAGCAAGGATCAAGTGGAGGGCAAGCAACTCATTCAAGCCACATCCTCAATATAAGTGACGGCATAATCACTAAACCAGTCTGATTGGTCACTAATTTCATACCACTTTAGCACAAATATTACATTGAACAATTTATATAAAACAAATTAAGAACATAAGTGTCCTCCTTGTATAATAAAACTGAAAATGAACTCATGAATATATTTGATTTGCAAGTTCAAACAAAATTGGAAATACAATATGAAATCATCTTACCTTGTAACACCAATTTGAAATATAATCAATGCATCTTCTATGAGTATTATTGGGAAAAAGTGTGGCAAATTGGCCAACTGCAACTGCTCTAGTCAGATAATGTTCAGTGTCTATGTAAACTGCTTTCATACATTCCTATAAAAATTACAGCAATAGATAAATATCTAAAGTAAGCGACTTATAATTGACAATTCATTGTTATGAAACATAGGTGAAAGTTCCCATTCTTTGGCCAGGTTTTACAAGAAATAAACAACACAAAAGTAATCAAATTGCTGAATTATGGCCATAATCTTTTGCATATATTCCCATTGACAAGT
>Ga0123353_10014595_pt1 | contig 11340 bp, 5 predicted proteins | sample TergutLab28metaG_3_FD_92763 | JGI IMG/M metagenome (GOLD analysis project Ga0123353, IMG submission 92763) | Labiotermes labralis P3 segment gut microbial communities from Petit-Saut dam, French Guiana - Lab288 P3 | ecosystem: Host-associated > Arthropoda: Insects > Digestive system > Gut ... | reverse complement strand
AAAACTCGCAAGAAGGAACCTGCTTCAGCGCAGCCGCATGGAAAACATAATCTACACCGGTCATGACATCTTTAACACTCTCCGGCTGGCGCACATCACCCACATAGAACTTGATTTTATCGCTTGAGTATAGGTTGCGCATATCATCCTGCTTCTTCTCATCACGGCTGAATATACGAATCTCGCTTACATCCGAGTCCAGAAACCGCCGCAAAACAGCATTCCCGAACGACCCCGTCCCCCCGGTAATAAGTAAAGTTTTGTCTTTAAACACTAATAATCACCCCGCACATTATAACAAGAGAACAATTGTTTTGTAAAGCAAAACTCATTAAATCAAAGCGTTTCAACCGAAGTGGGAGATATTCCCTCAACTTGCAAATAATATAAACCTATCACTTAGCTCCGGAACTTGAAGCGAGGTATATCTAACGAGGTTATATGTGTTATACAAAGGAAATGCAAGGAAAAAGAGTACAGAAGTCTCTTTGAGTAACACAAGTCCCTTCGAGCAAAATTTTTTCTTGACATTGTTCAGCATTTCATTTATATTTGCATATATTGAACATCTGGGAGACATTACATATATGGAAATCAAACATTTTGTAACTATTTGCAGACTATTACTCGATGATCCGGGTGCGACACAACGTGAGCTGGCTGCAGCAACCGGGCTATCGCTTGGACTAGTAAACGGCACACTTAAAGAAAGCCTGGAGGCAGGCTTGATCGAATATAATCAAAGCAAAAGAGGCAACATCAAAATCACAGCAAAAGGGCAAAAACAGCTTGACAAATATAAAGTCAAGAATGCGATCATTCTGGCAGCCGGGTTTGGATCACGATTTGTACCGCTTACCTATGAAAAACCAAAAGGCTTGCTCAAAGTATACGGACAGCCCATGATCGAAAGACAAATCGAGCAGCTCATCGAAAAAGGCATCAACGAAATAATAATTGTAGTCGGCTATAAAAAAGAAAGCTTCGATTATCTTATTGATAAATACGGTGTAAAACTCGTGTATAACCCTGAGTACGCGATAAAAAACAACCTCAGCAGCCTGTACTGCGCAAGAGAGTGGCTGGACAACACATACATTATCATGTCAGACTTTTATATTGAAAAGAACATTTTCAACCTGTATGAATCACGAAGCTGGTATTCGTGCGTTTATATCGAAGACAATACAGGTGAATGGTACGTTACAGCGTCAGCAACAGATAAAATCGAAAGTATAAAAGTCGGCGGCAACGATTCCTGGGCACTAATAGGACCGGCATACTTCACATCAGCTCTATCCGATGTAATGCGAACCCATCTGATCGATTACTATAACAGACCGGGAACAAGCGATTATTACTGGGAACAGATACTTATAGACAATATCAAAACTTTGTCCATATACATGAATAAGCAGACAGAGAATGTCCGCGAGTTTGAAAATCTTGAAGAATTACGCCTATTCGACCACACATATAACGACACATCAAACAATAAAATCATGAAAACAATAGCAAAAGTATTCAAGTGCACGGAAGAAAATATAAAAAATATCAAGCCGATAAAAATAGGAATGACAAATCACTCATTCACCTTTACATATGAAGGCACAAAATACATCATGCGCATACCCGGAGAAGGCACCGATAAAATGATAGACAGGGAGCATGAGTACCGGGTTTATGAAATTATATCTAAATTAAACCTCAGTGACGATGTAATACACATCGACCCGGAAACCGGATATAAAGTAACAACATTTCTGGAAACCGCAAGAGTATGTGATCCGCTGAATATAACTGATGTCAAAACCTGTATGAAAAAACTCAGAGAATTTCATAACATGAAAATAAGTGTTGACCACACATTCGATATATTCGAGCGCATAGATTACTACGAAAGCCTCTGGCTGACTCCCGAGTCGTATTTTAGTGATTATCAAGAGACAAAAGATAATATAATGAGTCTAAAAAAATATATTAACTCCATTAGCAAGGATTGGGTGCTGACACACATCGACGCTGTACCGGATAATTTCCTCTTTGAAGATACCGATAAAGGGCAGAGAATCCGGCTAATAGACTGGGAGTACTCCGGCATGCAGGACCCGCATGTGGACATTGCCATGTTCGCAGTTTATGCGATGTACGACAGGGAGCAAATCGAAGCTCTGATCGACAGCTACTTCACAGAAGGCTGCCCGGAAGATGTCAGACAAAAAATCTACGCATACATAGCAATGTGCGGAATGCTCTGGAGCAACTGGTGCGAATACAAAAGCCACATGGGCGTGGAATTCGGCGAGTACTCATTACGCCAATATAGATTCGCAAAGGATTATTATCGGATTTTTATTGAATGTATTGAATAACTGTTCAAAGGGTATTCTCAGTTACGTCATTCTGCGCGTTAGTCGCAGAATCTATTGATGTATGTAGGTGTTCTACAAGAGATATTATATAACTGCGATGTGGATTCTGCGACTTCGCGCAGAATGACGAGGATGTATTGAATACCCTCTGAGCAGTTACAGCAAAACAGGAGGAAACGAAAAATGAATCAAGAAACAAGCACGCAAAACAATACCCAAAAATCAAACATCGATTGGATATCTATGATTGTTCCGCTTGTAGGTGTTTTGGTTTTAGCGCTCTTGTTCGCATTTGTAGAAGGAGCTGACAGAGTTCTCTTGATTATCAGAGGATTCCTAGGCGATGACATGGGCATCTACTATATTCTGATGGGCTTGTTTGCACTGGGAGCTACTATGTACATAGCCTTTTCAAGATTTGGAAAAATCAAGCTGGGTCAAATCGATGATAAGCCCCAATACAGCTCATTCGCCTGGGGCTCAATGATCTTCACGGCAACAATGGCTGCGGATATCTTGTTCTATTCCCTCAGCGAATGGGCAATGTATGCCGCCGAGCCGCGGATTGAGGAGCTCGGCAGCACGCAAATTTGGGCGTCAACCTTCCCGTTGTTTCATTGGGGACCTATCGCGTGGGCATTTTACATTGTACTCGCGGCGGCATTCGGATTTATGCTGCATGTAAGAGGCAGGACAAAACAAAAATTCTCCGAAGCATGCCGTCCGCTCTTCGGTAACAAGGTTGATGGAATCGTCGGAAGAATCATTGACACAGTTGCAATTTTCTCTCTTATCGCAGGAACCGCCACAACCTTCTCGTTAGCGACCCCCCTGCTCGCAGGCGCATTCGCACATGTCTTCGGAATCACGACCGGTGCTGCACTGACAATATGTATCTTGTTACTCATTGCCATTGTTTATACTATCGCGGTGTTAACAGGAATGGGAGGTATTGCGAGACTGGCGAGGTTCTCGGTATATATATTCTTTGCGTTTTTGTTTTACTTTTTGTTCCTTGGAGGTGAAACACGATATATCCTGGAAACCGGGGTTGCGGCTATCGGTAATCTTGCACAAAACTTCATAGGGCTTGCAACGTATACCGACCCGCTCAGAGAATTTTCGTTTGTTCAGGACTGGACTGTATTCTTCTGGGCCTACTGGATGGCATGGTGCATAGCAACACCGTTTTTTATTGGCATGATAAGTAAAGGAAGAACACTTAAAAACACGGTACTCGGTGCATATTTCTGGGGACTGGCAGGAACCTTTACTTCATTCATTATACTGGGAAACTACGGACTTTCTCAGCAAATGAAGTTTGAAGCCAACGTAAGCCAAGGGTTCGATGCCGCCGGAGCAATTGCTGCTTCCGACTGGGCGCCCGAATCAATTTCAAGTATTATTATCGGCATTTTCGAAACGTTGCCGTTCCCTTCGGTTATCTTGATTCTATTGGTTGTAAACATGGTGATCTTTTATGCCACTACCTTTGACGCTTTGACTATGGTTGTTTCGTGTTATTCACATAAAAAACTCGACCCCGGTCAGGAGCCAAGTAGAAAGGTTCGCGCATTTTGGGCAATTTTGCTTATCATGTTCCCGATTGGCCTTATATTCTCGGACAGCGCATTACAAAGCCTGCAAAGCGTTGCAATCATAGCGGCATTCCCGATAGGTATAATAATCTGTATAATAGTCGCATCTTTCTTCAAGGACGCAGGCATATTCCTAAAGCAGCAAAAGCCGCCTAAGGAATAAAGACAGATGAACCGTCCGGTTGTCCTCTATCCCTAAAGCAGCAAGTGTTACCAAAACAGCAAATATTTCAAAATCAGTAAGTGCAGCTATGGAAAAAAGTCCAGCGGATCCCATGGAACAAAAGTCCAGTTCTCAGCAGCGTTAGCATCACCTACAACTTCCCAAACTCCGTAATCGCCATGTATTCGTGCATTTGGTGTTGCGGAGTTTAGTCCTTTCACGAACAGGATTCGCTTATGCGGTGCCGGAGTCAGTCCATTAATAATGTCAAAATACGATACGCCGTACTGCTGAAACGGTAATCCCGCCGCATCAAGTATACTTGACTGAAAATATAAATGCGAAAGCTCAGTTATACTATCTTCTGCAAGTGAGCCGGACGAACCTTTCGGCTTAATAAATAAGGCTGTTGTTTCCGGTATTGTATCTCTTAATCCGTGATCACCGGTAATAATGATTGTGCTGTTATCATATACCCCTATTTCTTTCATATTTTGAAAGTATAAATTCAATGTCTCAAAGTTTGCCCTTGTAATATCGACACGGTCACCGCCATATCTTATATATCCGCTCTCTTCATCATAGTGGATGCCATAAGAGCTCGGATCATTTCTATCCCCGTTGGCATGAGGACCGTTGATGAACATAAGTATAAAAACATTTTTCTCACTGTTTACCGAAAAATCAGCTTGCATCAGAAAATTATGAACCCGTATATCCGAATGTATATCGACTATAGGGATAAAGCTTGTGATATCATCCTGCAAGTCTACATTAACAAACTCTCTGTTGAAGGCTACTCTGATTGTTGAAAGCCATGTGTTTTTCAGTAAATACGGAGAAACCCTGCCAAGTGAAAGGCGTGTTGATATCGACAGAAAAGGCCTTGGTCTGATACTCACACTATCAACAGGTGCGGTATTGTCAACCCTGTCCTTTATCAGTCCGTACCTGTTGAAGGTACAATTCATGTCGAGATAGAGATTGGAGCTGAACCCGTTTTCTCTCAACGTATCGATAAATGTATGCCGGTCCCATGCTCTTTCTATGTACGTCCAACCATTTTCCCATGGCAGGATATGATGCCGCGTCAGCATCGATGTCATTGAAGCAACGGTATCGAAGTACTCTGCGGTATTGTTGGTATAATATGTAAAGCCTTCCAGATAATCCCATAAATGCGGATAGTTATCAAATGTGGCATTTATGATCCTTGTATCCAATGTATCAATAACAAAAACGATAATATTTTCATCGGGATTAAAATTCACCATTGCCTCATAAGAAAAGTATACCGGGTCTTGATCATATCCCTCCGGCAGATCGGTAGTCACGGCAGTTACCGTTAGCCCGGTAATTTGCATACCGGATAAAATTACCAATGTAGAGATAAATATCTTTTCATACCGAAAATCCTTTTTCATTATCTTAAACACAATAAAAGCACTTAGCGGTATAAGTGCTATAGCGGCCCAAATCAACATGTTTATGATATTTCCTGTTGAACGTTCACTATAGAATGTTTGCTGCCCCATTATGGAAACCATATTGTTGTTTAAAAACAGTGTTTGCACATATGCGGCAACAATAAGCCCCAGCAGCACAAGCATTACGACATCAGCAGACTCTTCCTTTAGAAATTTCAGCATCAACACCCAAACAGTCATCGCAACGGCAATAACAATAAGCAAAGTTTGCAGCGGTAAAAAATAAAATCTTGCAACTGCAAAAAAGACTCCGCATAAAGCAAGCAAAACCAACCCGATTATTATTTTTTTATGCCACATCATAAAAAGTATAAATGAAAGAATAAGAAAACAAATCAAAAACACGATAAGTAAAGGCGGCAGCATAAGTCTCCAGCTGACTACAAAATCCGAAGGATTATTCAGATATATATCAAAAGGAGTGTAAATAAACACCAAAAACGCCGACGAAAACGATATTGACAGAATCGCTGCCAGCTTCAGTTTCGGCGGTAATATTGATTTAAGCTTGTTTAACATTATTTGACTGTTCTCCATGAATGATGCACCACCGGTATCAGCGTTGCGGCCTGCATTATTCGTTTTCTCATGCTTACGCTAAACCATAGTATTCCGGCTCTGAATCATCCAAGCCATACCGGAGCAGTTACTGCTATGCGGTCGCCTTGCGGTGTACCGACAACGACCCACAGGAAGTAATACCCTGACCCCGGATTATGTAACGTTTTGTCGTAATAGTAATTGCGGCTGTTGGGAGTATCTGTAAGGATTCTTCTTCCGCCGTTTGTAACCAACTCAACGGATTTTATTACATTACCCGCAGTAGGATTCGTTATTGCTGCAGTAAAATTGGCAGTCCGCGGTACAGTACTTATCGTTGAACCAAGAGGCTGACCGTTAACGTTATAAATAATTTCAAGATCTGAAACCTCCGTTGCATATACCCGCATTTCCCTCAGTGCTTTAAAGACTCCGTCCAAAGAGAGATCATTAGTCACGATTGCAGTTCGAACACTGTTCGAGTTACCCCACCCGCCACGGTGATTATCTTGATTATTTGTCGGAGCGAGCTTCCATCCCAAATCCAGTGCAAGGATATACTGATTGTAAAAACGCCAGTAGTAAGAATCCAGAGGGCCTTCTCCGTTTCCTACCTCTATTAGCGATATCCTTTGGTTCAGGATTGGATCATGGTATGCAAAATTGTTGAAGTTACCATAATTCGTCCCTCTGTATATAAGTCCCGGATGGTTAAACATAGAAATTGAGTTTGGGGTTCGCTTTAATAATTCATAATATGTTCTCAGACCTGCAAAATCATTTCCTATACCTAATGTAGTGTTATTGGTACTGACAAATCCACCCGTATTAAATGTGTTTATGTGCCCGACCCCACTTGGCCATGTTATTTCATAACCGAAAAAACTAACGAAGCTGCCTTCTCTGTAAGTCGCTGCCGCTGCCGCATGCCCTCTTCTCCACGCATTGCTGGTCGCATTATGTGCACTTAAATCAATGAACGCAGGGTTTGCTCCGGTGGAGTCAGGATGGTCAAAGTACTCACTGTGGTCTGTAACTGCAAAGAAATCGAGACCGGCAACGTCGCGTGCGTAAATAAACGCCTCCTCTACAGATCCAATGCCGTCTGAGAGATTGCTATGAGAATGTATCTGTCCGAAGTATATTCTATCTCCGCCGCCCAGTAGTCTTGAACGTGTTGATGGAGGAGTGGTTCCTCTTGTGATGCCGAAAGAATCACATATCAACCCGAACTCGGTTGATTCTACAAAACCGGTAAATACGGCATATCTGGAAAACCCGCTTCGAAGCACATTTACCCAATTGGCTCTGCCTTGGGTATCAGCACGTCGTCCCAGCATTGATTCGTATAATACGTCTATAAAACGATCATCCGGCAGATTGCGGAAGAACATTTCAGGACTGAATACGAACTCATACGCAATTGACGCACCTGTCACAGCGCCGATTACAAGAGCATCGGTCCAATTGTTTAGACCCTGCGGATCCGGCGGTCTTTCCAGAATCGTCCGGTACAAACGTGTCACAAACGCACGAACCGCTCCGTCCGGAGGAGGTGCGTATATTCCACGCTCTATGCCTGCATTTGTGCATATTATCTCGTACTCAATTGAGTTGACAAAGCTTGAGAATATATTCTCACGGGGCCACCCGTCATTTAATAGTTTTGTCCAATCAGCTCTTCCTCTAGGATCCGGCGCGCGATTCAGCATTGCTCTGTAAAGTATATCAACATATAAGTCATTACTTACCGGTTTGCTCAGAAACTCTATACTGAAGAAGAAGTCAAATGCTACTTCCGCACCGGTTCTTTGCTTACTCCTGAGTATATTTGACCAATTTCTTAATCCCTCCGGATCGGCGGAACGACCAAGAACCGAGTTGTACAGTCTGGCGACAAACTGCTCAATAGGGTCATGCGCCGAGTATATGGATATTGTATCTTCAAGCCCGGGGTCACCATTAAATGGTGTGTCCGTTGAATCTTCAGCATAAGCCAAGTTTTTACCCGTCAATGAAAAAACCAGTAAAAAGATCAATAGAAATGAGACAAAAGCTTTTTTGCCAACCAACAATACCACTCCTAAATCAATCGATTGCAGACATAAAAAAACATCTAAGAAATTTGCGATGTAATTATATACTACTCAAAATAATAAGTCAAAACTATCAATAATACAAATAATAACAAAAAATAACAAAACTATTGGATTCTGCGACTACGCGCAGAATGACGCGAGCGAGTGACGTTTGAATAGCAACGAAACAAATAGCGCTCATGCCGAGCGCACCACCCAAAGAAAAGAGGCACTACAATTGTAGTGCCCCCTGGAAGGTCTAACTTATCTCATCAAGGTCTGATCCAGGTGCCGTCTGCACGGAAGTCTTGGAACTGCCAAATCGCGTCGGTGAACACCCTGTTACCCGTTGCCATCGCTCCTGTACCAACCCTCAGCCAATACCATTGTCCGTTCCATTGCAGCCAACTGTTTTCCAATCTGGCGCCGCTTGTCTGGAAGAAGTACCAAACATCATCAATATATCTCAGCCTGTCGCCATTGCTCCGTTTGCCTGTAAGAAATACATTCCGGTAGAATCACGTAACCACTCATCCGCTAACATTATTCCGTCCGATCCGAAATAATACCAGAAACCACCATGCCGTACCCAGGCATCTCTTGTCATAATACCGGCTGCGTTCAAGAAATACCAGTGGTCTTCATAAAATACCCAGCCGGTCACCATTATCCCGTCTGCGCCTACGAAAAACCTGTCGCCGGTTTTTTCATCATAAACCCACGCTAATGTTTGCATAAAACCGGCTTGACCATTTTCAGGATTAACACCAAAGTGATACCAATGGTTACCAATTCTGTGCCAGCCCATAAGACCAACGCCGTTTCTATAGAAGTACCAATCACCGTTTTCTTGATACCAGCCGTTCCATTTCGCGACAGCCTGTCCCTGCCAGACACCGTGTGCATTAAACTCATGCATGATGCCGTTAATTCTATGAGCACCTGTTAATCTTGCTCCTGTCGGCAGATTATTCAGGCTTGACTGATTGTTTAAGAAATACCATGATGTGCCCAGTAAAAGCCAGCCCGTCGCCATTGCTCCGTTTGTCGGATGGAAATAATACCAGTTATTGCCTATTTGATGCCAGCCTGTTGCCATTCTGCCATCCGCATGCAAAAAGTATCTTGTTCCGGCAGAAATGTTTAAAGCAGGAAACCAGCCGGTAGCCATTGCTCCGCTGGGTGGATTAAAATAGTACCAATCCGAACCGATGAGCTGCCATCCTTGCTGCAAAACACCATTTCTGTAGAAGTAAAACAGTTCATTCTGTTGGTGCCATCCGTTACGGATACCCTCCATATCAGTAATCAACGCGCCAGATTGAGCAAATGTATACGTAACCCCGTCAATATTAACAGTACCCGTTGCCATTGCACCGTTGGTATGGTAGTAACGCCATGTTATGCCTTCTAAATTCCAGCCTGTTGCCATTACCCCGTTATCGTGGAAGAAATACCATGTTCCTTCAATAAAGTACCGGCCGCCGGCATACCGATTGCCGTATTCGTCTTCGTAGAACCATGATGTACCCTGACGTACCCAGGTACCTGTGTTTGCTGAAGCAATAGGAATTGTTAATGCCGCCAGCATAACTATTACTAATAGGACGCAAATAAATCTTTTTGTTCTCATTTCCTCATAACTCCTTTTGCATGCTTTTGCATTTTTTTACCGGAAGAGTTTGAATTATACAACCATTCCAATATTATGTCAATCCCTAATTACAAAATTATTTCAAAATATTTAAAATAATTACAAAAAGTGTAAAATAATTACATGTTTTTCTTAATATTTGGCAAAATACGCCTCAATTCACCCTGTTTATGAAGCCGTTCAGATAGCTTGCGTAAAAACAGCAAGTAATTATGTCTACCTGATATTTCGCCAATTTAAAATATCTGAAGCATCGCCGCTCACCTCATAGATATTTATATAGAACATTGTTCCCAGTGCTTCGCTTGCATCCCATGCTTGCCACCATTTGCTCAATTCATAAACGGTTCGCACAGGCGGAGCGGCTCCCCCGATGATGTCAAAATATGAGATATATGATTCATCGCATGATATCCCCGCGAAATCTAAAACACTTGCCGGGAAATATCTGTGCGAGAGCTCAAAATAATCATCCGTTAGTAAATCCCCTCTTGAATCCTTTGGTTTGACCAGAAGACTTGTCAGCTCCGGCACCCCCGTATAACCGTGGTCGCCGAGTATTATTATAGTACTATTGTCGTAAACTCCTATCTCTTTCATTTTATTAAAGTAATCAATCAGTACCATAAAACTCTTTCGTACTCCGTATAAATGATCCTCCTCACTATGAGCGCCATTTAGGTGCATAAATGTAAAAACCTTTCGGCTATTGTCGGAATACATCTCATTTTGTCTTATAAAGTTATGAAATATAGCATCACTCTCGGCACTGATAATAAGCGGCTGAGCCGATCTGATGTCGGGCACTATAAAATTAAAAATATCGTTTCCGAATGAAGGGGTGACGGGTGCCAGGAAGAAGTTTTTCAGCAGATACGGCGACAATCTTCCAAATGACATTCGCAAAACAGGAGCAAAAAACCTGCTTGTGTTGATTTGTATCCCCTTTATATCTTTTAAATTATCTGTTTTGTCTCTTATGTCATTTAAGCTCCCGTATGTTGTCAGATAATCAATATACAGGTTTGTAGTAAATCCATTCTCCCTTAGTGTATCAATATAACTGTGTTGTTTCCACGCTTCTTCCCAATACTCCCCTATTGTCTGCCCTTCTATGTAATAATGCTGTGTCAGCATCGATGTCACAGAAGGTAGTGTATTATGGAAATATTCAGCAAGATTGTTCTCATAATGTGTAAAGCCGTCAAGACTCTCACGGATAAACGGATATCTTTCAAGTGCGTCGCGCATGAATATTACATCCAGAAAATCAACTATAAATACTAAAATGTTTTCTTCGGAGCTTAAGCTCAAGGTTGCTTCATATGAAATATACTTTGGGTCATCCTCGTCATAGCCTTTTGGTAAATCCGCAACGGCTGCGGTTGATACGAGTCCGGCTATTTGCATACCCGACATTATCAACACTGAAAAAAGAAGTATTTTTT
>Ga0123353_10014594_pt1 | contig 11340 bp, 9 predicted proteins | sample TergutLab28metaG_3_FD_92763 | JGI IMG/M metagenome (GOLD analysis project Ga0123353, IMG submission 92763) | Labiotermes labralis P3 segment gut microbial communities from Petit-Saut dam, French Guiana - Lab288 P3 | ecosystem: Host-associated > Arthropoda: Insects > Digestive system > Gut ... | reverse complement strand
GGAAGTGGAAGAAACCGAGGCCGTTCTCGTTCTCAACGTTTTGTCGCGCCTGCTCGAAGAGCTGCGGTGCAATTTGAAAAGCGACATGAAAATGGAAGACATCATGCCTTTACTGACGTCAAGCCGAACGCTCCTGGAAATGGCCGGGGACAAGGCAAAAAAAATGAAATAAAAACCTCTGGAATAGGGCTACAGCCTCGGTAGCCCGTTTTTATTGCGGGGCCTATAGGGGCGGCAAGATGCCGCCCCTACTATCATGGCTAACCATCAAGACTGTATTCTCGCCGGATTGTTCCTTTCTCTGCGGTATTTGATATAGGGGGGGATAATCAGCATAATCAAGCCGGCTAAAACCAGGGGAAGGAGGAAATATATCACCCTGTAGACTATCAGAGCGCCGAACACAGCGGCTTCGTGCCCTTTCGCAGCGGGAAGAAAAAACAAAAACAGTCCCTCAAACACGCCCAGCGCTCCTGGAACCGGGGTTAACATTCCAAGTGCATGGGAAACCACGAAAACTCCAACGTACAATCTAAACGGCACTTGTACCAGCGGGTAGAGCACCGAGTACAAGACGAGCGACGTCAGCAGAACGTCACATGTGCCAAGCGCCGCCTGCGTCGCCGCGGTGCCGAGGGTGGGCATTTTAAGCGTGTACTCGCCCATTGGTATCCCCCTCTTATAAAAAGCCGCCAGTACAAAATAAGCGGTAAACACGGAGAGGCATGGCCAAAAGGCCACGGTAACCGTGGCCGAATTTCTCATATCCTGCGGAATAACAAAATATCCCGACACAATCAGGAAAAGATAGCCTACAAGATACGTGAATCCCGAGAATATAATCATCTTGAATATTTCGGGCATACGAAATTTCCATCGGGTGTAAAGGCGATAGCGGATCGCTGCCCCGGATACAAGGGCTGAACCGGCGTTATTACTTATCGCGAAGCCAAGAAATCCGGCGAGCAGCCACTTCCACGCAGCAAGCGTCCTTCCTACATAACGAAGCGCGAGCCGGTCGTATAAGGCGAGCACCGCATATGCTGCAACGCAAGCCGTCAATGCGTACACTAAATTCTTGCCCGGTATAGAAAACATTGCGTCTTTTATCTCGGCCAATGTATACCGCGACAACTGTGAGTATATGGCGGCCACCGCTACGAAAAAAAACGCCACTCCTGCCCAGTTCAAAGCTTTTTTTATCAAGGCTTTATAGTTCAACGTCCCATACTCCTCTGTCGTTACCAGCTCTGTATAAGTTTTTGTACCTTTTTACTGCGTAAAGGTTTTCCACAGCACAACTAGCGGCAAGTATACCATAAATCCTCAGATTCCAATGCCGCAAAATAGGGCATCTATTATAATTGAGCGGAGGTGGTGGACAATGAAGAGCGGGCACATCGCTTTGGATCAAAACGACCTGGGCTTGTCGACACAAGAGATTGAGCGCTGCATAACAGCTTCGCTGTCTCAAAATTCGTCGCTCCAAGGCAGGATTAAACGAGTATTACTTATTCCACCGGATGCTACGCGCGCCTTTTCCGGGGCCGGAGCTATCCTGAGAGCGTACACAAATTTGTTCGGACCGGATTGCCGGCTCGACATCCTGCCTGCGCTTGGAACGCATGTCCCTATGACGGAAGAAGAGCTGAAGAAATTTTACCCTATTCCGAACGCGCGGTTTCTCGTCCACAATTGGCGTGACGATGTCGTCAAAATCGGCGAAATTCCGGCGGGAGCCGTGCGCGAAATCTCGCAAGGGCTGCTCAAAGAGCCGCTTGACGTTGAAATCAACCGCTGCCTGCTGGATCCGGAATATGACCTGGTCATATCCGTCGGTCAGGTTGTACCACACGAGGTCGTCGGTATGGCAAATTATACTAAAAACATCATCGTCGGATGCGGCGGTTCTTCGATGATCAACGCTTCGCATATTCTGGGGGCTTTCTATGGCATGGAGCGCATCATGGGCAAGGATCATTCGCCTGTGCGAAAGCTGTTCGACTACGTTGAGACGCATATGCTGAACAAGCTGCCTATTTGTTATGCGCTGACGGTTACTACGACACTGCGGTGCAGCACGCGCATACATGGGCTGTTTATCGGACGGGACAGGAGTCTCTTCGAACAGGCCGTTGCTTTGAGCCGGCAAAAAAACATCACTTTTGTAGATGAACCTCTTAAAAAAGTTGTCGTCTACCTTGCCCCGGAGGAATTTAAAAGCACCTGGGTAGGCTGTAAAGCAATTTATCGCACCCGCATGGCGATCGCGGACGGAGGAGAACTGATAATACTCGCGCCAGGCATCGAGCGCTTCGGCGAGGACAAACATATCGACAAACTCATCCGCAAGTACGGTTATTGCGGCCGGGAGAATGTTATTGCGCTATGCAAACAGGCGCCGGAGCTGAAAGGTAACCTTTCAGCCGCGGCGCACTTAATACATGGTTCTTCCGACGGGCGTTTCAAGGTCACATACTGCACCGAACGCCTGACACAAACCGAGATTGAGGGCGTGGGTTTTTCGTATTTGCCCTTTGGCGAAGCGAAAGCGCGCTACGCATCCGCTTTGAATAACGCCGACGGCTACGTTACGCTCCCGGGCGCCGAGCGCATCTACTATATCGGCAACCCCGCCGTCGGACTTTGGGCTGACCGACACAGATTTGGTTAGACGTACACCTTCGGCATACGCGCCGTGAATGAAACGGGGACCGTCGCCACTATGGTGGACGCAGTTTCGGCGTATTCCGAGATTGTAATTGCCTCGTTGCCCTGACGGCCGATCAGAACGACCTCATCGCCGACCGCCACCTCTTTCAAGTGGGAAACTCCAATGATGCACTGATCCATGCATATCCTGCCTCTAATGGGGCAGCGTTCCCCGCGTATCAGCACTTCGCCCTTGTTTGACAGGTTTCTGTTAAACCCGTCCGCGTATCCCACGGGCAAGATCGCCACTCGTTCCGTTTCGCTGGTTCTGTAAGTCAGCGAGTAGCTTACACCGAAGTCAGGGGGCAGTTCCCGCACCGCTCCAACGGCGGTCTTTATCTCGAAACACGATTTGATTGATACTGCATCGCCGCAGTCTGTGGAAGGAATTATTCCGTTCAGAATATGTCCGGGGCGCACCGCGTCGAAGAACATGTGCGAAAAACCGTTAAGCACGGCGCCGGAGTTACAGCAATGAACCATACCCAAAGGAACGCCGGCGCTCCTGAGAGATTCGAGAACCGACGAAAAAACCTTGAACTGCACGTGAGCGTGATCCAGATTGCTTGTATCCGCCGTGGCGAAGTGGGTGAAAGTCCCCTCGACATGGATTCCAGGCAATTTGGATATTTCTTCGGCCGCTGAAAAAACCGCGTTAGGAAGGAAGCCTATGCGGCCCATACCGCTGTCCACTTTGATATGAACGTGAGCCTTGCGATTTTGATGCACGGCAGCCCTGGAAAGCGCCCTCGCCATCATGACGTCGGTGATGGCCGAGCGAATACCCAGTTTGACGTATGTCTCCGCCGCGTCATACGGCGACGAGCCAAGGACAAGCACAGGATCGTCGATACCGGCCTCCTTCAATTCGACGGCCTCGTCGGGGGTGGCTACGCCGAAAAAGTCGGCCCCTTCCGTCTTGAGCGCCCATGCCACAGGAACCGCACCCATACCGTAAGCGTCGGCCTTTATCACGGCTATAACTTTCGACGGTTTTACGCGATCTCTTATTACGCGGTAATTGTATCGGAAGTTATCCAACGATACTTCCATTCTTGTCTGTCGCAGCTTCATAACAGCGTCAGTCCTCTCTTTCGATCGAATTGGTATTGAATACCTATTTATAAATGCTAGTATAGAACCCGCCGACCTCAAGCGCAATACCGTCATCCAGGCCCATTACGGTCATGAGCGGAGGAAAAACATTTCCTCCTTTTGTTGTGCCCGCTGAAATTGCCGAGCCTGTGAAAGAGGCCTGACCGGCGCCCCTCGCCTATCGCTGAGGAACGTCCGCGTGGACTTGCGAATTTCTCCATAAAGAACCCGTAGAAATAAAAACCAAAATCCCAACATGACGACCTGTTGCGCAATATAACCCCACGGCCACGTTGTAACGCTCATCATAATTTATACCATCCCTTTCGTGACAATTTACTACGTTCGAAGTAGATATACTTAATATTACTACGTATAACGTAGAGTTTCAATACCCTTTGGATTGTTTTTTGTTCAAATATGGCTTGACTTATGCACTACGTATCGCGTAGTATTACCAAAGATAATTATTTTCCGTAATTTGGAGTATGCAAGGGGGGAAAACCGTGTCGCGGATTGCCGAACAAATAGGGGAAAGAATCAAAGCTTGCCGTGAGGAAAAGGGGATGAAACGTCCGGAGCTTGCCGGATTGATCGACGTTGATCCAAATACGTTGTATCGCTACGAAAATGGAAGTATAGGCGTAAAGGACGACATGAAGCACAAAATAGCGCGTGCGTTGGGGGTCAGCGTCGCTTACCTGATGAACGGAAACGACAGGCTCCCCTCGATTTGGGAGCCGGAACCTACCGTGCCGCCTCAGCTTTACCTTCCCGTCCTTGACCAGGAAGCGTGCGCCGGCCGCGGGTTCAATTGGGACAGCGTTGAGGTTGACGTGAAGGAGTGGATGCCGTGGCCCGTTTTGGAGTCCGGAGGCCCCACGGGACCGCACAAGCCCTATTTCGTGCGAGTGGCGGGCGAAAGTATGATCGGCGCCAACATAGACGATGGCTGCCTTATATTGGTCAACCCCAACATCGAGGTACGCAGCGGTGATATCGCCTACGTAAGGTGGAACGATCGCTGTTCCGTGAAGGGTGTGATTTTCTACAAAGACGGAAGGGTCGAGCTGCGTCCGGCTAATAACAACTTCAAGTCGACGTGGATTGCAAAAGAGGACATCGAGTACCTGGCGATTCTGGGTAAGGTAGTGCGCTGGTTGAACATGGGCGTTCCCAAGAGCATAATCTGACAATATACATATTCAGCGCAAGAAGCGCTGACGCAATACGACATCATAAAGATCTTCTTTTCTTTACAAGTGAATGGGAAAACGCGCTACGAAGTTTGTAAAGTTTCCACTTCCCGCGCGTAGATATATATCTCCCCGCTGCCCAGCGAGGATTGAAGCGAGCCGGATACTTTGAGGGGCGTCCCTTCAGGGAGCGATTTCACTTTTTCTTGAATATCGGTAATAAAGGCCCTGGAGACCAGAAAGTCTTTTCGAATGGTGCCGTCGCTCCACGGGGTCTCCTGTTTGATAGCGAACAAAAAGTATTTGTCGCTTTTTTTCTCGCTCTTGATGTGATGCAGGAGCCCCGACACAGTAACCGTGTTGTCCACCTTCATAATTTCGCCCATTTTTAGTGTCTCCTTCCAAGGTAAATTATTTAACGTACAGCGCTAAGGCGATTGCCGCCAGACACACTATAAAAACAACCCCTTCCGCCAGGATTATTTTGGTGATTTTTTCAAGCTTGGTCAATCTAGTCTCCAATGCGCGAGCGTTTTCACCGGTTGTTCGAAACCATTCTTCGGTATAAGACGAGAGAGCATTTTTCAAAATTTCTCCCAACGTCGTCGGCAGGATAGACTTCATGCCGCCTATCAGCTCATACACTTCCGCCGAGAATTCACTGAGTTCTTTGGTCTGGGCGCGTCCACTCGACTTCAGTATACCGCCCCAGTCGTTGATGGACACCTCCATGGAATGCAGAATTTCGTTTATTCGTGCCGAGTCGGCCGGCGCCCCTGACGCAAGTTGTTCAATCCGCGCTGTTGCCGCGCTCAGGTTTTCGCATGCGCGCGACAGGTAAAGCAATTCGTTCGATACACTCAACGCTGAACTTTGGGCGGAGTTCAACGCATTTGTCATATCCTCGAAGAGGACCTGAATACGCTTCAAAGACGGAAACTCTTCTTTCGCTTCCCGGTCGGCGTTAATTTGAAGAGACTCTATTGCCCGGCTCAACTCAGCGGAGATTGTCTCTTTCAGATAAGGCAAAAGCGCGGCCGCCAGCTCCGTTATTAAGCGCGCAGTGGCGTGATCCAACGGGCGTTCCGTGGTTTCGGCCTTCATATTGATCTAAAGCCCATAGAAGTCGATTTGATTCGCAAAAGTTTTCTCCTTGCTCCCTCAATGGCCAGTCTCATCCGGAACTCAGAAAAAGGAAATCTAAAATCGTGCCCGCTCAAGAGCCATTTACGCAAAAGACCTCCATCATCTGCCTCTGAGTTCCAGTCCATATCTTGCCCCCAGAGCATGAAGTCAGTGTAACGCGCGTCGTAGTTTTCGTAAACGAACCACTCTATTCGCCCTTTGTAATTCCGTCGTCTGGCAAAAAGCTCAAGACGCTCCGGCACGTCTGTCAGCAGGTCGCTAAGGCGGGCATTGAAAAGCGCGCCCTGTCCGGACGCCGCCACCCAGTTGTCGACGTGCGCCAGGGCGCCTGCGTAAGGAGCGCGCGCCAGATAGGACAGCCCGGAGTCGATACGGGCTATGTCGATATGAACGACTGGAAACCATTCCGCGAACAGATCGAACCAGTCTACGAAATGGACGTCGCTTCGCGAAACCTCCGGTCCGTCCGCGGGCGCGCATAGATTATCGCTCGGCGCTACCAAGATTTCGAGCTCACGCAAAAGCGTGTCAGGCATATTTACCTTGACATGAGGCAAGGCCGGAGGAATCGAGCCTCTGAAAATCCAATCATGTTCTCCGATATCTCGCCCTTCCTCCGTTTTTATCGAATCGAAGAACGTCGCGTCGTGCGCCAGGCGCGACAATAGCCTGAGAGAATCATGGCGGCGCAGTCCAAGCAGCACTATGCGTTTCCGCTGGCGTAAAGCTTCAAGTTCCATAAAGCGCGACTGTATGTTCTGTTCTTGAAGCGAGGTCAGAAGAGGAGTCAAAAGCCCATAGTCCGGTGTATCGTCGAAATCCTGCGATACAGTGACTGCCTCAGACATTGGATCTTCCTTGTTTCTACTCCATTTCACGTCGAAGCCGCCGGACAGAGTCAGATCGGTGAGAGCGTCTTTTATACCGCGACTTACTTCCCGAATGTTCCGCAGCACCTGAAACAACATCTTGCGCGATACCGACACGTCGGAGGCTGCGCGGCGGATGTCGGCCAACACGACGTCCTCACGTGACAATTCACCGTACAGAACGTCGCAGTAGTCCTCTATCATTCGGTTTTCCCACCAGGAAAGATGATCGTTCAGGAGACGCAGTCTCTCCGTTATCAGCTCTTTAGCGCTCTCCATCATCATCTTCTTGTCGACGTTCTGCTTGAAGAAAACGGAATAACGCGGCCAGAACTCCAGCGTCTCAAACCAACCTCTGACTCGTACTTCCTGAGTTTCGTGGACGACGTATCGGTAGAACTCCGGCAATTCGCTCTTGACGGATATGGTTCCTACCGCCCTGTCATCCGAAGATATTCCGTGCTTAAGCAGAATGTCGCGGCAGGAACGGCGCGCCCTGTCCATCCTGTTCGTCATCTGGGCTACAAGGTCCGTCCACCCATTGCCCCAGCGCTCGTAGCGGTCCTTTATGCCTTTTATGGTGTAGGCTCTATCTATTTCTTTCTTGAGGCGATTCAAATGATATTCCGGATCCAGTTGACGGCGCCACTCATTACGCACCGCAGATATTTCTGCGTTGGTCCAACGCTGGGCGTCGCGTAGTTCTTTTACTTTCTCGAGCCGCTGCGATTCATCCGTCTTTGCTTTCTCGGTTGATAGCTTGCCTATAGCCAATTCGACGTCGGACGCCGCTCTGGAAAGCAAAACCAAAGCGCGTCTGGCTCGCGTTTCGAATTTGCACCGGTTAAGATTCGAACGGTAGGCCTCCAGCTGTCCGATAAGAGTACCGAAGTTCGAGGCGCTCCAAGCCTCGGATTCCCTGTCGTAAAAATAGGCAGCCGCCAGTTTTGAGGACACGGCTATGACGGAGGATTGCCTCAGGTAAGAGTCCTCGGGAAAATTGTCGTCTATATCCTGATAAAGCTCGCGCAAATAGGAGTAGAGTTTTTGCCTGCGCGACAGCACGATTTTTCCACCCTCCATGTCGTCTTGTTCCAAGTCTATCTGAGAGAGAAGAAAAATCACCCTTTGGTCATGCTCGAGAACCGCCTCCAGCAATTCAAGATCAGCCGTCTTGAAGCGATTTCTTATGGAAGTGACGTATATCACTATGTCCAGATTGGGCAGGAGGCGGCGCAGCACCAGCTCTGAGTGCTCCGGGAAACCGCAGGCGTCCAGGCCCGGGGTGTCCACCAACACAAGCCCCTCTGGAAGAGCCGCGCCTGGGCTGGTCCACTCAAGAAAGGCCACGTTTTGCTCGTTTTCAGGGTTAAGCCGCTCGGAGGTCACGCCTTCCATCCAGGCGGCGGTAAGCTGTGGGCCTAAGACGCTTTTGCGCTCGCAATCCTTCGACGTAACGGTGACGGATCTTTCTTTACCCTTGCGGCACCGTATCACAGGTTGGTAGTGGCACGCGTTTCTTCCGGCAACAGCCGTTCGCCCATCATGGCGTTGATGAAGGAGGACTTGCCGCTGCTTGTGATCCCTATGACCCCGACCTCCAATTCCGCGTTCTTGGCGGACCTGACCAGATTTTCCAACTGCGCTATGCGGGTAGGGAAAAGCGCGGATACAGGAGAAAACGCTTGAAATGCCTTTTGCAGGCGCAGCTCAAGCGCCGCGCTGAGGTTCATATCATGTGGCTCCCCGTCCAATCCGTAGGCGGGAGGCTGAGATTCCCCCGTTTCATGGGTCAGGGCACGTTTACCGAACAGCCGCTTCAACCGCTCCATGTCAGCGCGCATTTCCTCTGCCTCAGTGGTGTCGCGCGCCATCCCCACGTATCCATCTTCATCACCGTTCAGTGAAACGGCTCTGGCTTCAGCGAAAAGGCTTCTCGTTCTTCCGTAAGCGTCGTCGTAACGTCGTTCAGCCTCCATATGCCGGCCGGTCCTGGTTAGGTCCGCTGCCCATTCCACCAAATCCGGATTGTACGCCAGTGCGTTTGAAAAAGCCTCGTTGCAAATAAGTAAACGCCCGGATGCGTCACAGTGGAACAAAAGATCGGGTGTCGCGTCGATCATACGCGTCATCAAGCGCACGCGTCTTTCCAGCGTATTTGTCTGCAAGGTTTTCTGTGAAAGCCTGGCGGAGAGGCTTGAATTTTCGCTCTTTAACAGAGAAAGCTCGCCATCAAGCGCTCGGAGACGCTCGGTCAGCTCCGGTTCGTCGCGTTTTTGATCGGAGATATCAGTCTCAATAAGTATAAGCCGCTTTATTTTTTCCAGTTTGTCTCGTAAGCACACGGCGTTCATGCGAAAAAGGCGGTAGACTCCATCGCCGCAGTAAAGCCTGCGTTCCAGAGAAAAAGCGTTTTTCGTGCTCTCAAAGACGAGGTTGTGAAATTCAAGGCTTTTAGCGTAGTCGTTGGGGTGATAGAGTTCTAACCACTGCTCCAGCGTGCGGGGGAGCGCAGGAGGCGTCAAGCGCAGGCTTTGCATGAGCGAAGTGGAACAGTGCATCTTACGCGTCTCGAAATCTATGTCGAGAACGCAGTCGAGCGTATTGCGTAAAAATGCTTTCCAGATAGATTTGTTTCGAAAAAAACTCTCCGCGGCGTCGCCCATAAGCTCACCTTTCTAATAGGAGCTACAAAAAATTATAACCCAAACTCTCATGATTTTACGCGGGGAAAATAGTTGTATAATAGACTTGTTTTAAATTATATGGAGATGGCATGTGCGATGACGAGGTTAAGGGATTTAACTTGAATAAAATAAGTAAGTTTTATGTCGTAAATGCTTTTGTTGGATTTTTGCTTTTGGGTTCGTTCTTCGCATGGAGCGTTTTTGTGAGCCCGCTGGAAGCAGACTTCGGTTGGACGCGTTCTCAGACATCTCTGAATTTTTCCATTTCTATAGTGACGTTTAGCCTTGGAGGATTAGCGGCAGGCGGCTTGTTAAAAACCAAAACTCCAAGACAGGTTACGTTTTTTTCAGCGGCCTGCATTCTTGCGGGATTTATCCTATCTTCCCGTACGCAGACATTGCTTGAACTTTACCTTTTTTATGGAGTGCTTTTCGGCTTTGGGGTCGGAGTAGGTTATACCGTTCTGATCAGCACAATTTTACAATGGTTTCCGGAACGACAAGGGTTCATTTCCGGTATTCTTCTGATGGGATACGGCTTGGGAGGTTCTTTTTTCGGAAATGCCGCATTTTCCATTATGAATGCTTTCGGGTGGCGTAATACTTTCACGGCACTCGGATTGATACTGGGCGGTGCGATTTTCCTGGTGGGCTTAAACGTAAAAAGGCCGTCTTCGGGGCAGATTTCCCGAAACACGAATGCTTTGAAAAGCGAAAGCGATTATCGCCCGGGCGAAATGTTGCACGATTGGACGTTTTATGCCTTTTACGTGCGACATGTAACGGCGATAGCTGTAGGGTTATCGATACTGGGAAACGCGGCGCCTTTCGCCAATTCAGTTTTTCGGGACCCTATGTTAGCCGCAGCTATTGGGGGACTTGCCTCTATATTTAACGGGCTGGGCCGGGTGACCGTAGGTTTCATTTTCGATAAAATCGGCAGCCGCAAAACATTGTTGATTTGTACGGGCGGGATGTTTTTGGGAGTACTCCTGCTGATTTCGGCAGCCATAAGTAACTCCGTTATACTTCTAGTGACAGGATACGCAGCGGGGGGATTTTTTTACGGCAGCAACGTTGCATGCGCTCCGGGATTTGTCGGCAAGGTTTATGGCCTTCGGGATTTCGCTGTAAATTATGGTATTTTCAATACAGGACCCATTTTCTCATCTTTTGTGGGCCCCTACGCCTTGGGAATCTTGTTCACATGGACCGGCTCTTATGTAATCACCCACATAATGCTGCTTGGATTGTGCTGTGTCGGTTTTGCGGCAAACGTATCGATTAAAAAGCACTACGTACCACCAGCCCGTTGTTCTTCCAACTGAGCTAAAAAACAATTATAGCGTCAGTCGCTTCTATTATTTTCCTTTAGCGATCTCAGTCTTTCTTTATCAAGCTCGCATTTAAGGCGCGCAATATCTTCAGCAGACCAATCTTGAATTCCGGTCACCAGAAGCCAGGCATCGATATAGTGTGCCGGCGCATACAAATGACCATATCCCAGAGGCGCGTCATTGGCGATCAACATGTCCAGCGCCAATTGCATCATGCTGACTATTGGATACCAGCGCAACGCGGGCGAAACGTCCGGGCCTCGCGGGTCACGTATCCAGTCGGGCATGCGATATGCGT
>Ga0123353_10014589_pt1 | contig 11342 bp, 9 predicted proteins | sample TergutLab28metaG_3_FD_92763 | JGI IMG/M metagenome (GOLD analysis project Ga0123353, IMG submission 92763) | Labiotermes labralis P3 segment gut microbial communities from Petit-Saut dam, French Guiana - Lab288 P3 | ecosystem: Host-associated > Arthropoda: Insects > Digestive system > Gut ... | reverse complement strand
GGGGGAACCCCCTAACAAGCAAGCTGGGCGGGCTGGTTTTGCGCCAGCAAAAACGGCCCGGACAGCGGAATCGGGGAGCCTCGGCGAGCCGATTCCATTGCTTGCCGTTACGTTATTCGGGCTTTGAGAGTGTGAGTTTGGCGTGAAGTTCCCAACGTGTAACGTCAGTCATACGAGTGCTTTCAGCCCATCGCAGCCGCGCTGTCATATCGTCAAAAGGTAGACGCAAAAAGCAGACGGCGCGGTTATCACGACTTTTGCTCAAAGTATTATCACGACTTCCGTAGGCTGCGCAGGCAAGCTCGCTAACCTGTACACAGTGACTTTGGGCAAAGCTGCATCATGTCAGGGTTGCCCGCTTCTCGCCACTCAAATCGGCTCTGGTAGCTTAAAAACACAATGTACGTCCCGGTGCGTCTCGGTACGTCTCGAAACGTCTCGGTACGTACAGCCGTCATCACGGAATAACTGTACGTTTCGGTACGTCCCGGTACGTTTCGGTGCGTATCCAAACGTACAGACTCAAAACATCAAAAAGGAGTGATCAGCAATGCTCATAACAGTAGATCATGGAAACAAGCAGATAAAAACCGGCGGGGGCAAGGTCTTCACCTCGGGACTCCGCGAAAGCGACACCAAGCCGCCATTTGGCGAGGATGTCCTGAAGCACAATGGCAAGTATTACACACTCTCCGACAGGCGCATACCGTACCTCCGCGAGAAATTCATGGACAGCAGGTTTTATATGCTTACGCTTTTCGCAATCGCGTTTGAGATCGAGAACACCGGCGCCTACGTTGACGGGCTGATGACCGTGCAGTTGGCCGTTGGCTTGCCGCCGGCGCATTACGGGGCGCAGTACGAGCGTTTTGAGGAGTACTTCAAGCGCGGCACGATAGAGGAGTTTGAGTTCAACGGCAGGACGTACAGGATACTCATAGACGAAGTAGCGTCCTACCCGCAGGCGTTCGCGGCAGCAATGACCGTTTATGGGAAGATATGCGGCCTGCCCAAGCTCGTAGTCATCGACATTGGCGCGTTCACGGTCGATTACCTGATGATAAAGAGCGGCCAGGTTGACATGTCCGCCTGCGACTCGCTGGAGCATGGGGTGATCGTGCTTTACAACCAGATTTCAGCGAGGGTGAACTCGGAGCTGGACCTGCTGCTTGAGGAAACCGACATAGACGCGATACTCAAGGGGGAGGCAAACGACTATTGCGAGGATGTCAAGCGCATCGTCGATGACACAGCGCAGGTGTTCATATCAGACCTGTTCGGAAAACTGCGCGAGCGCGCAATCGACCTGCGTTCCGGGAAAGCGGTGTTCATTGGCGGCGGCTCGATCCTGCTCAGGGAGCAGATCGAGGTTTCCGGAAAGGTCGCATCCCCCATCTTCATCGACAAGATCGGCGCTAACGCGAAAGGTTACGAGATACTCCACAAAGCGTCAACGGCGAGAAGGTGATCGCGATGGGGATAAAGAAAGCCGACATGAAGTTCACCGTAAAGCTAAACCAAGAAAACCCCAAGCACGTCCAGGCGGCGGAAACCCTGAACCAGCTTGGGAGGTACGGTAAGGCGAATTATATTGTGGAAGCCGTCCTGCTCTATGAGGAATGCAGGGCAGCCCAAGGCAAGCAGCGCACGGCGGTTTTCGACGAAGGCGCAATCGGTGTGGCGCTGGGCAGCATCCTTCGCGGCAACGCAAGTGGCGGTGGTGAGGGCAACCAACCTGTTTCTGCTCCCACTGTCCAGGCAGACAAACTGCCGATTAGCACCGTTCTGGATTTGAGCGAAACTGCGGAGGAACTTGCTGAGGACGAGTTCAACGCAATAGCGGGCGTAATGGAAATGTTCCGCAACAAGTGATTGTTGCGGGGCATCGCCCCATACTCAGACAGCACAAAGACCGTATCAGGAGTTATCGAGATCCCACCTCTAAGGTAGTGCGGCTGGCAGCTTCATCTAAGAAAAAGTATTACCAGCAATGAGTAAGTGTGGTATAGTTATTAAACCAGATATAGATAAGGTGTCAGCATTATGGCTAAGATTGCTTCTATTTTCAGAATGGTTTTCACTGGTTTGTATTGGATTTCATTGTTGTCATACCTGTTGCCTTGGGTATCGGGTTTTCACGGATTGATACATGGTTCAACTCATGTTACCGCCTTTGATGGTTCTCGAATATCCGGATGGGACGCATTTGCACAGCAGTTCTTTTTTAACTTCCATTTTTTAGGAGTATATGTTTTCTTTATCTTGCTCCCATCGCTTCTATACCAAATCATCTACTTAGTCTGTAGTCGAAAAAAAAAGAATTGGATTAAACTATCAACAGGAATCATACTCTTTTTCATTACGTTGAAAATGGCTTTATTATGCTTCATTTCCTTTGTAATGTAGTATAGGAACTGTTTGCGCACATGCATTTGAATCCTGTGCTGACTGAATCTAAACAGGTGTTCCATGCGATTATGTCTGTGACATACAGGGAGCTCAGCCTCCTCACGGCTCCTCAACAATGGAAACGACCAACCAGTGGTTGCGCGTATGCGTGACCCTAAACATCGGCAGCCCGCTGTCTAATCCTTGGCGGAGTCCTTCCAGTTCGGACGTCAACTGGGAAGGGGCGGGGTCGAACCCTAACCCTTTCGGAACAAACAATCCTCCGTTTACCACGGCTACGCTGTCCATGTCAGTTCCCCTTACCATTTGGACACGAATTGCATCTTCCGCTTTATTATGCTCTCTGATCCAGTTAATAAAATATACCCCTTCAAAGAGCCGCCCGCTATCAATCTGTTGGATATCTTCATGGTATCCCTGCGCTGCCTGCGTCCTGGCATCTACCACAAGCAGAAGCAAAATCGTGTATGATATAACGGCAAAGGTGATAAGTAAGTTTCCACCGCTCCTGTACGCTTCCCCCATTGTAATCCTTTTGGTTTTAACATTAACCTTTATTTTGCAAAAAATCTGCGTAATAAACGCCACGGCACACGCGAAACACGCTGAAACATAGACCGCTATGTTCGCATTATAATGGGATAACAGCAAAGCCCTCGCGCTGCTTGAATCAATTATTGCGCCAGAATCATGCAGAATCCTCGCAGCAGCGTACACAACAAACGGGAGCAGAAAAATTATGGATTGGACGCGCAGGATCCGCTTCGCCGCTTTCAATCGTTTTGATTCAATTTTCTGCTTCGCAACGTCAAACTCGTCCCATAATGCCGTCCCCTGCCAATAACTCCTCCAGTCCTCGACAAATGCGTTGAGCAGCTTTTTGCGAATTTTATTGGGAACCTCTGTTGCCATCGCAAGAAAATCCAGAAAAGCCCAGGTAAAGTATTCGTTGCGCTTGAATGTCTCCAGAACAGGCAACGAGAGCAGGGTTTCCCATTCTCTGATATTGCGGCAACGCCTGTATGTTTTGTAGAGTTCGGTCGCTTGCGCGATAAAATGATCCATCAATTGCTTTTCCTGTTCAAAACGCGCAGCGGCGCTCTGCTCCAAAGCAGCAAAATCATAGGCTGGTGTTGGGGCGCTTTCAGGCTCCGGCGCTTGCCCGGTTTTATGGGAATCAACGGGAGTGAAGTCAAAGGTCGAGGTTTTTGGTTTTGAGTCCGTATCAATAGGCCGCACGAGCTTCTCAGCGTGTTGCGGCGACGGAGCCATGACCGGTTTCATTGATGATATTTGTATGGCTGATTTATAAGCCTCGCGCAAACGCATAAACCCGTCAGGGTCGTCCTCGGGGTGATGCAATTTTACCTTTTCTGAGTAAGCGGCACGTATTTCTTCAATACCCGCACCTGATTTGATTCCCAGTATCTCCCATATGTTCATCGCTATGTTCTCCTATTGTTGCTAATCATTTTCGCCTAAAACATCGTCATCAAGTTCCGCTTTTCCAAAGAACAGCAGGTTTTCGGAATAAGCGTCAAGATGGTCAAAAAAGCTACTAAGGTCAGCTCGCATTTTTGCTGATCGTGCCGGGTTCACCCCTCTTTCCAGTTCGTGTACGAAACCGGATAAATAACTGGCAATCCGCTCCCCCATATGGCCTGAAAATTCTTCATATAGTCTTTGCCCTCTTGCGATTAGCAAATTGTTTAGCTCGTCATCGCGTGGAGCCGTTTTCAGCTTGCTTAGTTCAAGAACGCGTTTGTTTATTTCTTCCTGTGATAAACGGCTGTTTCCGACAATCAACTCTCGGACGACCTCCCCGCCCTGATTGCTTTGAAATTCAACATCCAAAATACCGTTAATATCATAAGAAAAACGGACGTCAACAGAAGCTTGTCCTTTCGGCAGTTTTGGAACAGTTATGCTGCCCTCCCCCAAGAGCAGGTTCTTTGAGGCTTCAAGCGATTCACCCTGATAAATACTTAAGCTGATATTTTCCTGATAATCGCTCACTGTGTAATATGTTTTGACACGGCTGGCGGGCAAGGCCGTATTGCGTGGAATAATCGGGGAAAACACATCATTTATTATACCCACCCCAAGAGAAAAAGGGCAGATGTCCGTGAGGACCATATCCCGGATATCCTCGTTGCGCTCTTTGATGCCGGCAGCCACGCCAACGCCGATTGCTACTGCCATATCGGGGTCGATGTCTGAAAGCACGGGTTTTTGCGTTAGATGTCTGAGGTACTCCTGCACCAAAGGCATCCGGCATGAGCCGCCTATAAGGATTATATTGTCGATCATAGACAAAGGGCGCTCCGCATTTTGCATAGCGCGCTTTATGACTTCTTTGAATCTAATCAGCATTGGCGAACATATCTGCATAAGCCTTTCGTTGTCGAGCGCCATCACAAATTCGTTATCCTGATGGCGAAAGGACATGAATACGTGCTGCCTGTCAGTAAGCGCGATTTTACTAGCTTCGGCGGTTTTCAGCAGGATTCCGCGCTGCTGCTGAGATAAACCGCTGACCAAGCCGGGGTGCTCATGCAAAAACGCTGTCATAATCGCCGCGTCAATATCGCTGCCCCCGAGCTGGTTGTCGCCCGAGACCGCCAAGATGTCAACGATATTACCAAAGGCCTCCAAAACGGATATATCCAGCGTCCCGCCGCCGAAGTCAAACACAAGGTTTGTACCGTCGCACACATCATGCTGCCTGTATGCTAGAGCGGCTGCCGACGGCTCATTCAGGATACGGTCAACTTTTAGTCCGGCAAGCTGGCCGGCAGCTTTCGTCGCTGAGCGCTGCGTATCATTAAAGTATGCGGGTACACTGATTATTGCTTCTGCTATTTCCTCGCCTAAAAATGCTTCGGCGTCGCTTTTCAGGCTCCGCAGGATTATAGCCGACAAATCCTCGGGGTTAAAGGTCAAGCCGCCTATTATGTACGATTTTGAGGAACCCATGTACTGCTTAAACAAGGACGCGGTTCTATCTGGGTGCGAAACCAGGCGTTGTTTTGCGGTATTTCCTGTAATGATACCGCCGTTTTCATTTACGCTCACCACCGATGGCGTTACAAACTCTCCTAGCGAGTTAGGGATCAGCACGCTTTTACCGTCCCGCCATACCGTTGCGAGGCTGTTTGTTGTACCTAAGTCTATGCCGATTATCGCCATATGATGATTACCCCCTATGTTTTGCCCAAATCTGTACTCAATAATATCAATTTTTCACACCTTATGCAAGCGATGATAATTTCCATTTCAACTTTCTTCTCTTTACTCATTATCATCGCATGTGATATAGTCAAGAAACTCTCCAAGTGACGATTTGACAAAGAAGAAAGTTGGGATAAATATGGGTAAGCGTTTGCAAGGAATTGTAATAGGGGTGCTGGCGACTGTCTTGCTGCTTAGCGGCGTTACCTCAGCCGCTTCGAGAACGGAAACCATCAATGTCACCTTTCGCGGCATAAGGATTGTCGTCGATGGCATGGAGTATTCAGCGAAAGACTCAGATGGCAACTCAATCGAGCCTTTTATCTATAACGGAACAACCTATCTGCCAGTCCGCGCAGTCAGCCAGGCACTTGACCGGAGAGTCGTTTGGGATGGCAGCACGAGCACGGTATTCATTGACAGCAGCAGTCCTGATGACGGTACATATGTAAGGTATCCAAACACGATGATCGTGACAGTCCGGGGCTTTTCTTGCAGAGATGAGCAAAGGACAATGCGGAGCGTTATTTCCAGAAGAGTTTCTACTGTGCATAATCGCAACAGAAATACGAATTATATTATTTCTCAAGTCTCTTTACCAGATTATGCCGTGATAGTTGAGTTTTCCTACGAAGATGATTTTGATGTTGACGGCTTCATAGATACAGTTTTTAACTATGAGCCTTCTCTGTTTTTCCTTGACTCAAGTTCAAATAGGATATTGACCAGGGCTGATACTGACTGGGCGGAGCTTGTGCCTGATGAGAATGGGTTTCTTCGCAATATCAAGATATACCTGACGACAGATGGGGCGCATAAGCTTTTAGAGGCAACAAGCCCCGTGACACGATTGATTCCAGATCGTCTTGCGGTAGTTGGAATCGACCCATTTGATGTCATAAGTGTTGATGGGAATGTTCTCATCATTTCAGGCGGCAGATATTCAGGAGTACCCGAAACTATAGCGAGCCTGGTGAATCTCGAATGGCCGTTAGAAGTGGATGTGGAGTTTCTGTAATGCTAAAGCGCAAGGAGCATGGGACAAACGCCCCTTTGCCACAGCTTGTGAGCAATTTTAACTATATCGAAAACTGGTTGAAGAAGGCTAGAGGAAAGATAAATGCGCACCATTATTAACTGGATTCTTAGCATCGGCATTATTGAGTTATTTTTCATCTGTTTTGTTGCAGTGAATGTCCTGACGTTCACCCTATACGCGCTTGACAAACGAAGGGCAAAGGGCAGCAAATGGCGCATCAGTGAAAACATGCTAATACTTTTTACTTTAGCGTTTGGCGGGATTGGCGCGGTTTTGGGCATGTGCTTTGCAAGACACAAAACGAAAAAAATGAAGTTCATACTTACGGCAGTGCTAGGCCTGACTATCGCAATCGTACCGTTGATTCACATTGTACATTCCTTCACGCTTGACAGGATAATCCGATATAAAGAGATGGATTTCCACTCCGAAAACTGGCCAGCCGAGCTTGACGGATATCGTATCGCTTTCATGACAGACATGCATGACATATCAGACGATGATATGAGGGCGGTGGCGGCAGAGCTAAACGACAGAAATCTGGATCTGCTGTTGCTAGGCGGTGATTTTTCCATGCGCGACGGGCATCATCAAGGAACGTTAAGGGAAATTGCTCGAATTAGCGTAACTGATGGCATTTTCGGAGTCGAAGGGAACCATGACAACCATACGGAGCTTTTCGGGGCAAAAGAGCGATACGGGATAACGCCGCTTGACAATGGCGGGATGCATGTAAGGGAAGGTTTTTTTCTGGCAGGCGTCCAAGATATGTGGAATAGGAACCCTAATGTAGAAAAGGCCATTGAAAGCGCATATGCGGGAGATTTCATCTTGCTTATATCACATAACCCGGATGTCTCCATGGAACAATCAACAGAGGGAATTGATTTAATGCTTTCCGGACATACCCACGGCGGCCAAATCACTTTATTCGGATTCCCAATGTACTTGCTGCGCGGCAGCATAACGGACCACTCGACGCGATTTGCCTATGGATTTGCCAACTCAGCGGACGGAATCCCTGTATTTATCAGCAGCGGCGTAGGCCCATACTACTCAGTGGCTAGAATATGGTCAAGGCCGGAAGTTGTGATCTTCACTATGTACAGTGGGAAGGGATGATTTGCGGAATGAAGGCAAGGTGGAAACCGAAATGGATATAGGTTCGAGAAATAGAATAACCCTAAGTGTCGCGGTGCTGCTCGCAATATTTGTTCTTGTAGGCGGCTGTGAATCAAGAAGCGCTAACAGAGCTGCGGAGATTACGTCTATCGAGGTACTCACATATCCAGCTTTCGGCATTGGTCATGAAATGATGGACAGGATCGTCACTTTTAACTCTGATTTAACTCTTACGTTAACGACGCGCAGGAAGGTGTCAGTAGATGGGGATATTTTTACTCGCCATGAGCGTGGAGAAGGGCCGATAATCAGCTCAATCACATATAGGGTAAGTCAATCAGAGTGGAATAATATCCGAAGGACAATCATTGACAATGACTTTTTTGAGCTCCCGGAGAGTATTCGAACAACGGTGCAGGACGGGGCTTTGCGTTATGTGACAGTCGCCACAAACAATGATTCCCATACGGTTCGCGGAATTCTGCCGGAATCCGGGTCTATCCAGCTAAAGAATATCGTTGACGCCCTTTTTGAAGTTCGTGATTCAGCCACAAGTAATCCCTCTAACATAATGGAAATTCACGCTATTGAGGGCTTGCGACCCCCGCCGCTCGGTGTCGGGCGAGGGATGAGCATTAGCGACAGGCCTGCCTTTCGACCTGGCGACCCTCTGCCTGTGCCTGGTTCCATGTCCCCCTCCCCGTATGCAAACCCGCCGAGTTACGACCTGCAGATGGCTATAGAAAAAGGATTATGCGGCGAGGACGGGTTTGGCTCAAAATACCTGCATATGCAGGCGCTTTATCGTCTGGTCTTTGAGAGCTGGTTATTGGAATCTACGTCTTTGAGGAAGTTTGACGACAGGTTGCATGACAGCGACCTCGGCTTCCTCCCCATCGTACGGAGCGGCTGGGAATATCCCCGAACATTCTCAACCCTAGGTTTGCCTTTTATATACATGGCAAACAATATTCCCATAGAAAGGCTGGACGAGGACGACCTTTTGCTGCTTCTGACCGCGCTTGAATCAGGGCGAACCGATATAACGCCCGAACTATCAGATATGGTCAAGCGTACTTTTCCGGACATTATTGTGGCAAACTATGACAGAAACACGAACATAGGATATAGGCACAACCTTTCAGGCCCATCTGCTCCAAGATATGCGATTATTCTTGTAATGGAAAACGAGGACTTTGACGAAGTGGGAAACTTCAGAGACAGCGCAGAAGTCAACCAAGCGAGAGCCGAGTTCATGGCGATACTTGCGGAGGAAATGGAACAGGTATTATCAGCGCAGGCACAACACTGTGTATATGTAGTCGACTATATTGGATTCAGGTTGCCTTGGTGAGTATCAGCCATCAAAATGTCCTCAACAATCTCATTTGCATAAATTGTTAGGCATTATTTGCCCTCCACCAGTTTCTGATACATCTCCATCAGTGCCGCGACGCAATGCGCTTCGGTAAACTCGGCCTTTACGGGAAACCCATATAGCTTCTGCACAGCAGAATCTAAAACACGGTGCGCTTTTAGTAATTCCGGTGGCATAGCAAGCGGATCATAAAGGTCTGCAAGCGAACTGTTCGGGAACAAAGCTCTTGCATCTAGTAATCCCTGGGCTAATTTGCCAATCAACGCCTTTTGCTCGTCATTCGAATCTGCAAAGGGGAAGTTGTTGTAAACTGCTGGCGAATAGCTGTAATCGCTTTTTAGTCGCCCACAAACAATCCGCATCCATGCCATATGGACATTTGACGTCAATATGCCAAACAGATACAAAGTCGCATCTGGGATGAACTGGATTTTATCGCCAACAATGATTTCGGGCGATAAAAACCCCATAGGGATATACCTTCTCCGCTCGGATGAGACCCTTGGGATTACCAGGAACTCAGTGTCTGGTTGTCGTATCTGAGTGAACAACATTGGCGTGTCGGCATCCCGCTGAACGGAAATGGTTGGGCTTTTCCTTCGTGCTTGGGCAACCCTTTCAAGTCGCTGCATTATGGGCCTAATTGCTCGATAATCTGTCGGCGCAACCCCTTTGAGCCACAGGCAATAGCGGAGTCCATTGTTGATGAAGTCATCACCCATCATATATCTTTTGATCCAGGCATCGGCTATCGGGAATTGAGAGATTATCTCATTTCTTTCGTCGGGAGTGAGGATGAGATTACCGCCGTCTGTCGGCTGACTACCCTTGCTCATTTCCGGCATTCCGGGTGTCAAGGGCTTTCCGCGCGATTGGATGAAAATGTTCGGAGCCGCAAGGAGATATCCGTTGATATTCTCAGCCTCCCCAACTACATCTGTTTCAAATATCCGTTTTGATCCACTGCCTCCAGTTCTAGCAAACCCAACTATTACGCAGAACACTGCGGCTTTTCCTTTTGCCTCATTGCTCCAGAGAAACGAACGGTATGCAAATGTGATCTCTATCCCATACTCAAACAACGGCTTCCACATGGTGGAGACTGATTCACCTTGCACAATAGAGTTTGTTGAGACAAATGCTGCTCGAATATTTGTGTCAGTCATATAGTCTGCGGCCTTTTTATACCATGAGCAGACGTAATCAAGTTTGCCATATTTGTCGTAACCGGTATACACAATATCCATGTCTTCAACTTGCTCTGCGCTCCGCCACTGATGCCCAACAAACGGCGGGTTACCCAAAATATAACTGAGTTCATGTTTTGGAATCACCCTCTCCCAATCGAGCCGCAGGGCGTTGCCCTTTACAATCGTCGCGCTGTGCATGAGCGGCAGACGGGCATAGTACGTCCCGAACTGCTCCGATGCCCGCAGGTTCATCTGGTGGTCGGTCAGCCACATCCCGACCTGCGCTATCTGGCAGGGGAAATCCTCGTATTCGATGCCATAGAACTGCTCGACGCCGACTTTTAGCATCGGCGTTATATCAAGGATCATCTGGTTATTGCCCTGCTTCATCTTCAATATCTCAAGCTCCAGCAGTCGAAGTTCCCTATAGGTGATTATAAGGAAATTTCCACATCCGCACGCGGGGTCGAGAAATGCCATGCGGGAAATTTTCTCATGGAAGCGGTCGAGGGCGGCGGGGTCGGTCTTAACGCGGTCGAACTCCTGCCATAACTCATCTAAGAAAAGTGGGTTTATCAGCTTTAGGATATTATCTTCGCTCGTATAGTGTGCCCCCATTTCGCGCCGCCTGTTCGCATCCATGACGCCCTGGAACATCGCGCCGAATATGGCGGGGCTGATTTTGTTCCAGTCGAAGTTGAGGCAGTCAAGCAAGGTCTGCCGCATTTTTGCGTTGAACTCCGCAGACGGCAAGTAGTCCTGGAACAGCATTCCGTTGATGTAGCGGAACTGCTTCAGTTCGTCTGATAACAGCGTCCTCTTTGCCCGGACTTCCGGCGGCATGTTCAGGATTTCGAACAGCTTGCCCAGCCGCTCGGATAGGTCGGAGCCGTCGGGCTTGGATTTTTCTATGTAATCATGCAGGCAATCCTTCGGGAATATGCCCGTATCATTTGCGAATAGGCAGAAGAGC
>Ga0123353_10014588_pt1 | contig 11343 bp, 9 predicted proteins | sample TergutLab28metaG_3_FD_92763 | JGI IMG/M metagenome (GOLD analysis project Ga0123353, IMG submission 92763) | Labiotermes labralis P3 segment gut microbial communities from Petit-Saut dam, French Guiana - Lab288 P3 | ecosystem: Host-associated > Arthropoda: Insects > Digestive system > Gut ... | reverse complement strand
GTATACATATACATATACATTTTTATCTGAGGTTGTCTCAAAAATGACATGAATGTGTATACACATACACACACCATTTTCAAGACAATTTGAGATAAAAACTAGAGTTCATTATATCATTCTTCAATAACCACAGTTCTTTGTGAATAAACTATCTAATAATGCTACATATGTTAAACTTCTTCAAACATGAATTAGGAAATAAATTCTATCATATAGGTATGTACCATGAAAATGAAGAGTCTGGTGAGGTAGAATAGTGCAGACATTAATCCACATGAGGCCCACAAGGAATAACAGACTAGATGAATAAAAATGCAGATTCATTGTAAAATGGCTAACTATTATGGTACAATTTCTATTTAACATGATACAGGAGAAATATGGGAACTAGTACTTTGCAGTAGGTAATGGAAAGGTTTGGATATAGTAAAAAAATTGCTAAAGTAATGAAAATACTGCATGTAATAAATACATAACAGAGGCAGCATTACAGAGTGCTGCTGCTTCAACAAATACTATAACAACTTCAAAAGGGGAATATTACCATTATCTAAAATATTTCAACATACATATGTGGTTCACATATAACAATAGGCTTGTTACACTACTGATATTTTGTGGAATATGTTGCACTTACTCTTATGTATAAAACACAATTATGGAGAATTATACAGGTTACCACAGGTAGTTCCATCAGAGTGAAGTGGGAGAAAACATGTATAGAAAAATTACTTTTGGCACATTGTAAACATTTCACTATTAATGATAATCTAAATTCTGTAATTTTAAGCTGTTTATCACTTATGAAAAGTTGTTAAAATACTATATTTACCCAAATCTGAATCAAGTATACTGCCATTTCCCAAAACAAGACACTCAACCACTTCCACGCTACAAATAAGACTTAATGTCCAACTACCACTCTCAGTACGTTTGGTATTTGGGAATATCAAAGTAGTAAATTCATCTGCCATCTCTTGACAATGTGATTTATCTACAAGATTTACACTCTTCTGGGTCATTACACAGCATATGTTGGTAATTCCTTACCATCGTTTTGGGCCAACCTTTTGGTCCCATCTTCAAAGATCAAGAATTACCACTATATGTGCATAATAACCCAGAGGAAAGCAGATCTTATCTAATTTGCACCTGAAGCCTCAATTCACACAATTCAACTACAATGGTTTTCATCAATAGTAACTTTAAACAAGAAACAAATTGGGGCATTTAATTTCTAAAGTACACCCAAGTACATCAAAAGGCATTTATTTTCTAAAATACACTCACATTTTCTAAAACACCCTCACAGTATATAGAATTACACAGAAAAACTCTAAAGAATTTATATTTTGCAACAAACATTACAATATTGTACATTTACTTCAGCAATACTGTATTTTGAAAGAGCTGGGCATGATTCAATACTATGTTTTTATCATAAAACCTACAATCTCTTTCCATTTCCCTTGCCTGCCAGATAATTGGTTAAGTCAGTGAGGTAGTGAGTAAGTTTACATGATTTGACAACTATAATACTTACAGGTTGGTTTCCTATGGACTATAGTTCATAAATATATGAGATGGTACAACCATGCAAAATATTTTATTTCAAACACTTGCTGCTTCTCATCTTGGTCTTGTTCGATATTTACGGCCCAGTCTATAAACTTCTGCAATGAATAGGTAACACATACATGACTGTAAGACATACAGAATTTCCACATTTCTAATTACTCTATATTCATTGCTGCAAATGAATACAAGCTTTTTTCCTTTCTTCTGAAAATATGGCTGATTTTCCTGAACAGAAAATTTTAATTAAATAATGTGAATAATTTGACTACACTTTCAAACAGTAATTTAGGCGACATAATTCACACAACTAAATCCTTAGTGTCAGACAGACTACTATTTATTGCTGTGTCCTGCAATATAACTTCACTACCACATATCATTCGAAGTGGAAGTAATAATGAGAACAATGATTTATCCAAACAGGCTACTTTCTGTAATACTCAAGCATTCTGGACAGTGACACTGTGTCAACTGGTAGAGAGTTGCCAATGTTCTGAAGAAGAATGCTACCTGTTATCTTCAGGTGTAAGATGTCCAACAAGGTTGCACCTTCACAGCTGAAGATGTCTTCTTCAAGTTACTGGAAGGAAAGATGGAGACAGAAAGCTGCTTCAAAACAACAGTAACTATTTCCCAATTGAAACAGTATCACATCCCAGAAGATGAATCTTCTTCACCATTGCTGTAAGAACCTCAAGGCCCACAAGGTACTTTTTCAGTAGACGTACTGAACCCTGATTTTTAAGACAGTGAATAAACAAACTCAGATTTGGGTAAATATAATATAAAACTATAACATACACATCCATCTTGCAGCACATACTGCACACTCTAACACATGAACTGCATGAACATAGAATGTGGTACTGATATACACAGTGGCAGTAAAATATACTTCCTTAGAATTCATCTCATTTTATAGGAAACTATTTCAAACTGCAGTTCATATTTGAGACATACTCCATTTATATTACCAGAGCTGTGGGCACAGCAAATGAAGTTTGAGGTAAAAAAATGAATGTTACCAGGCATGGGACTGCAAATACCAACACTAATAATCCCATATTGTCAACTTCATTGTGTTTATTATGCTTTTCTTAGCTGGGAGTGAAAAGAAACTAAGAAAGCAGCTGGAAGAATGTAAGATCACACATACAGAAATATGCTGTTATTCTGTTCACTGCTGGTTCATGCTGCTTTAGTTTGTACAATGTACCCTTGCCAATGTAAATCTGGTAAAAATGTGGAGTGAACCCAAGCTTCCACTCCTGTCACTTCGGGTATAAATTGAACTGTTCGAGGTTCAACCTTTCAGTGCAGATGGGCATATTGCATTCACATGAGAAAACAGATTTTTCACTTGTAACACTTGGAAAAGTTCTGTATGTCTGTTATGGTCTGAATTTCATAGCCCTCTAAATATGGTACACATGGTAAACAGAATGTATAAGACAGTAGGTGAAAGCCTAGCTTATCAAATAAGATATCATTTTATCTACAATTTGAAAACAGTCATTAATTTCCTTAAGTCTCCTGACAATGGATTTAACTTGAATCTATCTGTATTAGGAAAATGATCTTGCACTGAAACGTCAAAATAACACAGGCACCTATAGTAAGTATAACTGCAGCAACACAGTAACTCAACTACATTTAATAACAGCATTAATCAGAAATAACAACTGTTAACAGAAATTGACAATAACATTGTTGAAGCCATAGTTGTCTTACACTCTTTTCTTTCAAATTAAACCCAGAAACTGAAAAATATGGGTACATACACATACGGTGAACAATAACAGTATTTTTCATATAGGTAACAAACTACCAAAACGTTTATTATTAAGAGCCAATAAAATACACTAATCTCTAAAAATATAACAGGTTGAATATAAAGAACACTTTAGTATTAGAACTGCACTTAAATAGTAAATTATAACGAATGGATGATGCTTGGCACAATGCATGGCATCAAAAGACTGACAGATAATCTTCCACATGTTTAAGTCTATTCTATTACTGAACTCACAAACACAAAGCAAAATATTGTAATTCAATTATTTGAGCAGGCAACAATTCATAATTAATGTTACTGTTTGAATGTCAGATTTATTCAATTTTATGCTCTAATTTTAATTGCACCAAGTACCCCAACACTAGAATTATATTTATATAAAACTCATGTGTGATGCATTTAGACTAAAACTGCCATCATCAGGAACTCACATACTTTGTCATGTGTATTGTTCATGTACTGCAGGAGTGCACAGCAAGTTAAGCATGGGAATGCAGCAACATACAGTCTAACATAGCAAGGGCAACATTAAAGACGCATATACACAACATTTAAAATGCTTTCAGGAATTGGCAAAATGATCTACAATGCAAGTTTACTGACTACAATATATTTATATGCATAAACAGTACAAAGTACAACAGGTGTAAACACAGTGCTAGAGGAGAATCCCTGATGATGACAGCAGCTTTGTCAGAACACAATGCATGTATGTTATGTAAAAAACTTACTTCAATTTTATATAGAGTATATATAGAACTTTAACATGACAGTCTTACATGCATGACTTGCCAGAACCAGCCCCAAAACAGAAGCACTGGTCTTTTATTATGATATAACAAAATAACAATTCCCACTACATTTTAATTACAATCTGTTTACAAAACCTTATTACTCATTAGGAACTTCCCTGTAGATATTAAGAAGTTTGACTGAAATAAAGTACTCTCCACAGGATATGCTGTTGCAAAGTACCATAATAAAACATCTTCATCCTACATGAAGAATTGATCTTCTTGGATGCAATGCCATGTGGGGTGGGTACCCACTTACTGAACTACACAAGGTCACATCCTAGAAGCCAGTAACCTTTATAGTCATAAAATGTGAAGACTCTAAATCTCACATAGTAAACTTGTATGGGTAGGCTACTTGTGAAACATCTGCAGATGCAAATTCTTTTCAACAAAGAATAAGACTCTATTTTTTTCTCTGTCCTTTACAAGATGCCTACCCCCATTCATCACCTGCATAGCATCATATCCCAGAAGGCAGAAATCCTTATTGTCACAGCTGTAAAACCTCATTTCATTCTACCATTCTTTAAAAAATAAGCTCTATTTTTACCCTTATAGGAAGCACAAACTGGAACTCCTTTTGGAATATGTGAATCCTGTATGTAACTTTCTACAGCCACCAAGGAAGAAAGCGCAATTTGTTTCATGTAATCCAATTAAACTCTGGAGAACATAACAATAAAATTAAAAAACAGGAATTCATTAAACACACCAGAATTCACATTTAATCTCTCTCTTGGGGGAAAGTGATATGAACACTGCACTGAGGAAAACCATGCTAAAGGATATTTAACATTATACTGAGCTGGGGATTCATAAAATCAGCATAAATAAGGGAAAACATTAGAGGATTATTAACTTCAGAAATATACTTTTATAAATTTACTCTGAATAAACAAGTAGCCTTACAAAAGTTAAATAAAGTGAACACAAAATTGCACACCATGAAGGTATATGGGGAAGTGATCAACTTCATATCCTGGTAAAGAGTTCCCACTGTCCACTGCAAAAGAGGGTGGGAAGGAGAGAGGGTAGCTGGGTTAGCCCTATAGACTGCCCGGACACTTTGGAGTAGGGAAACATCTCTTGCCCCTCCCGGATATCAAACCACAATTCCTTTGTCATCCAGCCCACAACCTAGTCATTATATTGACTATGGTATCCTGGCTGCAGCCTAAAAAAGTTACATTAGTATAAACTGAAACAGTCAAAACACACAAGAGGCACTTCTAACAGGATACCAGCAGTTTATCAATGATGGTATAAATATGGAAGCCTGAGATATTGGTCCTCTAGACTAAGGATCTAACACACAAATTTTTTGCTACAAACAAAATACAGTACCAACTAATTCCACATAGCAGAGTCCTTCAAAACCTATTCAATAAATTCCCCATATTTTATAGCAACTGACATTGCAATGCCATGTTTACAACAGTGTACAGCTGGTCCCTATCTGAGCCGAATGAATCCAGTTTGCATCACTCCAGCCCATTTCTTCAAGAACCATTCAAGAACTATTTTAATATTATCCTTGTACACATCCCTAGGTCTTCCAGGTGATGCATTTCCAATGTCTCACATGTACTACATCTCTGTCAATCCCATCTTCCTTGATTTGATCATTGTCATAGTACCCTTCAACAAGTAGTGTTTAGAAAGGTCCGCAATGTACATTTTTCTCCGGACTCATGTTACTTCCACCCTTCCAGATCCAAATATTCTCTGCAGCACCCTCTTCTCAAACACCATAAATCTATGTGCTTCCTTTAACATAAAACATGAACTTTCACACCCAGCCAAACAGGAAGATAAAATATTTTGAATGGAATGGTAACCAGAATTCCCCACAATTTAATCTGCTCTTTACCTCTTTATGAAAGTAATTTTAATCTGTTCAGGCTATTCCCAATACTTGAATATATTCAAAGAGTTCATTCACTATCTTTATGTTACTACTTTGTCCTGAAATCTGGTCACAAAACATGAACATATACTTAGTTTTATCTACATTTCCTTCTGGACCAGTCCCCTCTATTAGTGCCTTATAAAGTTTCTGTGACTTTATTTCTACTATTTATGATTGTGCCCAATAAATTACCAACAGCAGAATAAACCAGAAGCCGTTATGTGCCAATCAATTTCATTGGTTCATGGATTCCATGGACTTTCCCAATAGCATATTCTAAAACATGGTTGATAAGCATGCAAGTAACACATTTCCTTGTTTCAGACCACCTGAATGGTAAGCAAATCAAGCAAACATTTATATAGATTTCACAATAGGTTTAATGTAAAGACATTTTAATTAGCCTAGCAAGTTTCAGAGTGCTGGGTAAAGTTAACTGTCCTCAGGCTTCCCTGAAGTCTACAAGAGCTGATGTACTGTCTGCCTATATTCACATATTTCCTCAAATATCTGATAAAAGCACACCACATGAACAGTGGTTAATGCATTATATAAAATTCAATAAAGATGATGATCCCCAATAATTTCATCCACATATGGGCTTAAACTTGATAGAAGAAAGTTGGATAAAATGGTGTATGCAGAATTTGCAAAACCTGTGAACATGGAATAAATGTGACACACTGTTCTTTCCCTTCTTTATCCCTCTGAATTCCTAGGTGTGTGGGGTTTGTGGTGAATGAGTGGTACCCACAATGTGCCCTCCCACTATACCAGTCTGCAACTATAACCAGCCTTCCCCACACTGGCCGCAAAGTTAGCTTCACTACATAATAGTTGATAGCAGTCATAAACTGCGATCACTGCTAGTCATTTTTATGTCCTTCTTACAAACAGGCACAATAACAACCTCCTTCCATAGACTTCATACACCATCCTTACCATGTGGATTTAATAACCATTGAACATGTAAACAAAATGCTTGAACTGGCAATACACCTTGCACAGAGATTGGGGTGAGTGCTTACATAATTTGGATGTTATCTGAATTAGCGACAAAATTACACCAAGCATATGCGAAGTCAACTTCCTCTTTTTTGTTGCTACAAGTGTAACTTCTGAAGGACTATCTCGAATGGTGGTGCATAATTAGGGTTGCTGGTGCAAACTCCCACTTCATTTTCAGAGATGTACACTTGGTACTGGTATGGCTGACAGTACAGAACTAGTATAATGGTGACTATAGGCCAGAAGGATGTTAATAACAGACTCTTCTTAGCACAGTTTATGTGACATGAAGTTACAGCTTCATATAATGAGAAGTTATGCTCATGCAAAATGTTCTCCAAAAGCTTAATCTTGGCTGGCCTAAGGTAAAGGTAAAGCAGTCCTGTTACAGGCCCAGAGCGTTCCAGGAAGTTAAGGTTTCCAGATTTCATGACAATGGCACAGGATGGTGGTAGGTTGTCAGCCGTACACACTGGCCGCCTTTACTACCAGGAAATGCTCCTGGTACTCATTTATGTTAGAGGCTGAGTCAACCCCAGGGTCATAGTGCAATCGGAAGGATTTTATGTCAGTGAAAAATCCAATGACACCAGCTGGGATCGAACCAGCGACCTTCCAATTTGTAGTGCAGCACCTTAACCACTGTGCCACCGCGATCCCCAATCTTGACTGGCCTATCTACCATAAAGAGTTGTCACATCTGAAAGGACACTGCACCAAATGCTACTCATTCCATGAAGGAACATCATTTAGATTCAATATTTCTTAAGCCTTCAGCAAAACACCCTTGTTTATGCTTACTCCAAGCATGAAAAACAAAGAATGTTGTAAAGTAAAATGCAAAACAGGTCATTCTCAATTTCAGGTTCGATAAAAAGATTTGGTTTAATGCAAGTGAAAAGAGATGTGTTTTATATATGATGGCAGTATCACATGGATGGTGATGAGCATAATGGACTTGAAACGTCTACTGAAGCAGACAAGGAACCATAAATAATATGGAGTCCATACTCACAATGATATAAAATTAAGATTTTTAGTTTCTGTGGAAGTTTTGGCAGAACTGACAGACTGTTACCATGCCTATGTTTGGTGTCACAATGAGTTGGTAGCTAATAATGAACATTAAACGGGCACAATAATAAAGCATATTCAATTCTAACACCTAGCATATTGCTAAAAGCATATGATAAAATTCAAGTCCCTAACACTGTGGCAAATTCTTGCAGTTGTTATCAGAGCCGATGAATTTGGTAACATTTTAGATGACCACCATCTACAGAACACTATGAGAGAGAAACCAAAGTCAGTAGACATTACTCTGACAACTTCTGAGTCAACCACTAAATCAGAACACTGCATCAATTCCTTCAGAAGAATAAAAACATACATTAAGATTCCACTGCCAGAATTCAATTGAATCAGACAACAATTAAGCTCAACACAGAGAGCTTGCTGTAAATGAGGATAACATTAAATTTAATAATTTTTTGTAACATGTATTCAAACTAGATTAAAAGTAAAGTTATCATTAAATGAAACTGAAACATTAACTCATGGGATAAAAAATACAGCTAGAAATTATATTTACATTACTCAATATATGTAATGGTAAATCAGGTACGATAACGAGAGTTAATATAAGTCTGTTTCAGCTCCAAGCTCCACAGAACATTGAATACATGAGCTGCCAATACATCACTCCAAGGAAGAAACAAAGAATGAGAATGTATCAGAACAAAGTGTTAATGAGAACATCACCTATGGAAGAAGAAGTAACAGTAGATGGAGAAAATTACACAGTGACAAACTTAATAATTTGTACTCTTCATCAAATACATTAGGGTAATCAAATAAAAAAAAAGACGCACAGGGCAAGTCATACTTATACGGGAAATTACAAACAGAAAAATTATCTAAATGATTCACATAGGATGTGAAACTATGGAGGGAATAGATGTGTACTGACAATGCAGAGACATTTTCTGTCTTCATCAGTGGGGTAAATAAAATGTTGGTACACTTGTACCAGACTGTGGGGCATCACGTCTTATAAGAGAGTTTCCATAGTCATCAATGCAAAAACTGCAAACCTCAGAAATCAAGGAAAGACTATTCTCACACTTATGCATAAATGGGAAGATAATATTAATATTAAGGTGGATTTTACAGAAATGAGGTCTTACTGTGTAGGCTTGATTAAAATAGTTGAGGATAGGGTGCAATGTTGGATTCTTTTGAACACATTAATTAAACTTTCAATTCTATAAAACTGAACAATTTCTCATTACAATGAGTAATACAAACTTCTTGAGAAAGATTTTACATTATAGAGTTAACTGAGGTTATCATTTCATACGATTATACATTACTTTTTCATCAAGTAACAAAGAAATGAGGAGTCAGACAAGAACAATACTGACTTGGAAGCCTCTTGTAAAATACCCTTCATACTATATTCACAAAAATTTCAGTCTTGTACATACAGTTATTCAGTGCACTAACACAGAGTACAAAAAACATCAGTTACTTGTCATCATCCTTTTCTTTCATGTGGTGATGTTTTTAACAAACTCATTTACAACAAGATGGCAAGTATTGTGCCTCCTTTAACCCACGTGCATATCATATTTCTGCGTAAATAATGAATGTGAAAAACCACTGTAATTTTGCAAGCTGAACAATACTGTTTTATGACAGTATGCTGCTACTTCAAGACAAAGGTCTGTATAACTTCGCACTACACAGAACTACAAAACAGGGTTTCCCAATCAGTGATATGTAGAGAGTTGCCATGAAAGAGTTAATTTATGTTGGTCCTCTAAATCTAGTTCACATTGTGCCATATTTACACACAGTGGTCACTTGGAAGACTAAGGTGATGGGATATAACATGAAGATGGATCTTAGGCAAATAAGTTTTGGGAAGAGGAGGAAAAAAGTGGTTCAGGACTGTGTATGATGACAGCCTATGGTATGAGCACCGCAAAACCTTTGGGTTGTACAACAGACTGTTAGTTTAGATAAGTTACATTATACATATTTCACAGAGGCTGGAAACAGAACCTTACATTCAGCAACATTTTCCTCTTTTTAATTTATTTCCATTCAGCAACTAAAAATGTCAGCTTTATTGAAAGTCATGAGTGCAGTCAGATTACATGCACTCACAATGAATACCACAGAAGATGGGGCACATAACCAGTTCTTTCCAATTCCAATGCTGCACAACATTAGTGCCAACACAACCCAATGTCATAACAGAACTGTCAATGCCACACAATTTCATTAATATGCACAAACAGAATTAACTATGAAAGAAACATTCCGGTGCCAAAATCTACTGGTAACGTCAATATGTGCACAGGGATGCCTATATGGACACCAACGGTGTGAGAATGTGGGTGAAATATGAACATCAACAATCAGTTATGCTGTGATCATCCAAGAACCAGTGCATGTGAAACCAAACAGCAGGGCTGATGTGCTCATGAAAGAGAAATAAAGGGTGACACTTGGGGAAAATGCAGCATAACTTTGCATTAGACACCATGGTGACAGCAACACTGAGATACAGGAAAGTTTGCTGCCTGCTTCCTGATGGATATACATAAATATACATAAGTGGATGTGTCAACAGAGCAGCTTCAGTACCACAATGTTAAGCACACATCTACAGTGTAACTGGTAATGATAGATGACCAAAAATTATGGCCCACACCACATCAATCAGACAGTATGGTACAGCATCACACCACATCTCCAGGACAGCAGCCTGAACAGCACCCAGAAGCAAATAAGGGTTGCATTCTGATTTCCTCTCCAAAGGGGTCACTATCAGCCTGTACCTTGACACAGCTTCCTACATACAGGCGGTCAAGAAGGTGATTTTGTACGCTCCTTCCTGTCCCCTATGAGTCTGGGCTTGGCCAATTCAGACTACCAACTGTTTGGATCCTTGAAAAAATATAAGATGCAAGCACTACAAGATCAGAGTCAGTCTGATAAACTACATAACTGGATGCACAATGTTCTAGTACACTGGAATGTTCACATTTACATGTCATTGGCAGATACACGTGGGTCATTCAGTTGTAGAATAATACAACACATCGTTACTGTAGCAGAATACCAACTATATGGGAAAACGATTGGAGCAGAGAGATGTGCACGAATAATTAAAAGCACAAGGAATCCAACTTACTTCGTTTGGTGTACTCATAAAACTTCACAATTCACATTACTTTTTTTTT
>Ga0123353_10014586_pt1 | contig 11343 bp, 10 predicted proteins | sample TergutLab28metaG_3_FD_92763 | JGI IMG/M metagenome (GOLD analysis project Ga0123353, IMG submission 92763) | Labiotermes labralis P3 segment gut microbial communities from Petit-Saut dam, French Guiana - Lab288 P3 | ecosystem: Host-associated > Arthropoda: Insects > Digestive system > Gut ... | reverse complement strand
GATGATTTTTGCCGCGCTCTTCGCCAGATTCATGGTCTGCTGCTCCAACGCCTCGCGCACACCATTGCAACGCCCGTCAATCGCCGGGCGGATACCGACTTTCGGGAACTCGTTTTTAGTCCAGATGGTATTCATTTTCTCGATTCTCCTTTTTAAGTTTCTAGTTTCTAGTTGCTAGTTTCTAGCGCAATACCACCAGCAACGAAAAACTATAAACAGACAACATCCTCTTTTTAGTTACGAGTTTCTAGCAGATGCCACGGGCAAAAACTAGAAACTAGAAACTATAAACTCGCCTTCCTGTCCCTCAAGAACGTCCTCAACCCATACACCGTGATCACCATGAAGCAGATGAGCGGCAGCACAAACGAGAACCGCAAGCTCGACAAGGTCATGAAGCCGAGGTTGACCGGCTCCCAGTCCATAATCCACCCCTGAATCGGCGTCATCAGGCACCCGCCGCCGACGCCCATCACCAGACCGGCCGCGCCGATCTTCGCATCCGCGCCGACCGTCCGCAACGTGATGCCGTAGATGGTCGGGAACATCAGCGACATACAGGCCGAGACCATGATCAGCGCGACCAGCCCGAACATCCCCGGGATGACGAACGGCGCTTTGAGATAGACCGCCAGCGCCGCCAGCGGCCCGTTGCCCTGCACCTGCTCCATCATCGCGGCGAACTGCGCGCCGGCATCCAGGTTGCCGCCGCCGAAGATCGTGTAGAGCACCAGCAGGCCGCCGCCGAGCGCAAGCGTCATCAGCAGCACGCCCGAGTTGAAGAACTTCAGCAGGAACGTGCAGATGAAACGGAACGCCAGGAACATCACCATCGCAAGAATATTGTAGTTCTGCGCCTCGGGCTTCGGCAGCCCGAGCGTCTGGGCCGCATACTGAATGATGAACGTCCAGCACATGATCTGCACGCCCACGTAGAACATCTGCGCCACCACGCCCTCCACGTAATGCAGATTCGTAAAGAGGCGCTTCAAGGTCGGCCCGATGTCGAGGCGGCGGTTGTCGTCATCCGCATTGTGCGGCAGCCGCACGAGGCAGAACACCACCAGGACCGCCAGCAGCACGAAGCCGAGGATCGCGTAAGGCCCGACGATGACCGACACGTCATGCTTCGCAATCGTGTTGAAGGCCTCCACCGACTCCGCACGGAGGGCCGTGCGGGCCGCCTCGTCCGCCTTGTCCAGCTTCGCCAAGATAAAGTTGCTCGCCACGAACATCCCCGCCAGCGACCCCATCGGGTTGAACGACTGGGCGAAGTTCAGGCGGCGCGTCGCGGTCTCCGGCGGCCCCATCGCGAGGATGAACGGGTTGGCGCACGTCTCCAGGAACGCCAACCCCGTCGTCATGACGAAGTACGACAGCAGGAACGCTACGAAACTCATCGCCAGCCCCGACGGGATGAAGAGCAGGCAGCCCACCGCATAGCACACAAGCCCAAGCAGGATGCCGCTCTTGTAGGAAAACCTCTTGATGAAAAACGCCGCCGGGAACGCCATCACCAGATAGCCGCCGTAAAACGCGAACTGCACCAGCGAGCTTTCAAAGTTGCTGATCAGCAGGATGTTCTTGAACGCCGCCACCATCGGGTTCGTGATGTCATTCGCGAACCCCCACAGCGCGAACAGCGTCGTTACCAGACAGAACGGCAAAATGAGCGCGACCGGCACCAGCGGTTTCGTTGTCTTCATCGGTTTCCTCTTTACGCCACACTACTTCTTCATCTGCTCACGCAACGCCTTCTCTTTCTCAGGCCCCCAGTACGCGCAATCAAGCTCGATGAACACCGACGAGTACGCGATCGTCTCATCCGTCTTCAGGATCAGGATATTGAACAGCTTCGCCGCCTCCGCGATTTTAGGGAACACGTCGTCATGCAGGAGCGACTGCGTCGTCTGCCCCTCCAGCACCTTCTTCAGCTGCTCACGATACGCATCCGAACCCTTCGCCAGGTCCTCCGTGATAAACGCCATCTCCTTGTCCGTGTAGAACACCGGCTTCGCGTGCGTCGAGGCCTTCAGCGCCGTAACGACCTCCTCCAGCGTCTTCACCAGCGGCTGGCCCGTGTACAGCGTCGTGATCCCGCTCCCACTCTGCCACGGGTACGCCTTATCCACGACCAATATCCAGTTGCGGTGCCCCATCAAGGGCAGCATCCGTTGAAACTCATTTTTCCACTCCATACTTCTCCTCTCCATCAGCATACGTTCACGGTCACGCATCATCTGCTCACGCTCGGCCGGGCCAGGCGCCGTGAGACGCTCCACAGGCTGGGCCAGGTCACGCACCGGCGGACGCGGACGCTCACGCTCGGCCGGATCACCTGCCGGCGGCACCAGCCCCGGCGGACGCAGACGCTCAGGCTGCGGCACATCCTGCGCCCACCCCGTCATCACCCCCGCCACCAGCAACCCCAGCATCATCCTCTTCATCCGAAACTCCTTTCACAACTGTGTTAAAAACCGCTAGTATAATCTGTCCCCCGCGAAAACGCAACGGGGATTTTTCCCCGAGTCGGCGCGCGCCGGCGCCACGCAAGAAGCGAAAAGGGTATTGAAAACAACCCGGAATGATGGTAAAAAGGAAGCCTATGAATTTTTCCCGGAAAGTTTCCAGGCACGGGATGGCATGCGCGCTGGCTCTGCTGCTGGCGTTGGCGGGGCTGGGGCAGGAACGCTTGCTGCCCGCGCCGGAGGGGACGTTCACCTATGCGTTCTTCTCGGACACGCACCGCTACTCAGGCGGTAGCGACGGGAAGCCGCTGACGAATATCCTCTTCTTCGCGCAGACGGAGTGGCTCGCCAACAACATCGTGTCGCAGCGGATTGTGTTCGTTACGCACGCGGGCGACGTGGCGGACAAGAACACCGCCGCGCACTACCCGCTGGCGCAACAGGCGTTCGCGCCACTGCACGGGCGCGTGCCGTATGCGCTCCTGCCCGGGAACCACGACATTGACAGCGAAAGCCGCTCGACGCATTTCCAGCAATCGTTCGGCGCATCGAGGTACAAGGATTTCGCTTGGTACGGAGGCGCCTACAAGAACAACGCGGACAGTTGGCAGACGTTCTCCGCGGGCGGCCTGGACTTCATCATCCTCCATCTGGAATGCAACGCGCAGGACGACGTGCTCGCATGGGCGGACACGGTGCTGGAACAGAACCGCCAGCGGATGGCCATCATCGCCACGCATATGTACCTCGGGCCGGTTGAGGCACGGGACAAGGTGGGCGCAGAGGGGGCGGCGTTCGGGCGGATGCGCTGGGGAAAGGCCAAGGGCGGCAACACGCCGGAGCAGATGTGGGAGAAGTGTTTTTCCAAGCACGAGAACGTGTTCCTGATTGTCTCCGGCGATCAGGCCTCCGTGATCGCGCTGCGGCAGCAGAGCACGGGCGCGAACGGCAACGTGGTGCACGAGCTGATGGCCAACTACCCGGTCCCGACAGACCGCGACGACTGGCTCCGCCTCTACCGCTTCGACCCTGAGGCGAAGACGATACAGGCGTTCACCTACAGCCCCTTGCAAGACCGCCTCTGCACGGGCATCTGGTATCTGCAATGGAAAGAGGCGCACCTGTTCAGCCTCGACATCTCGGATGCCATCGAGCGCTTCCGCGCCCGCAAATGAGCAACCCGCGAATCGCCCGTGTTGGGGTTTGGGCGTGCCGAAGAGTGGATATTCAATTTTTCCTCTTGTCGGCGACGGGCAAAACTGATATTCTGATTTTCCGTTTCTTTAAGGAGAGTAGAACATGTCGAGAGTTTGTGAAGTTTGTGGCAAGCACCCGTTGACAGGGAACAGGATTATCCGTCACGGCCTTGCGAAGGCGAAGGGTGGTATCGGCCTGCATACGACGGGCATCAACAAGCGTCGTTTCCTGCCGAACATCCGCAACGTGCGCGCGGTTACCGCGAACGGCACGGTTACGCGGATGAAAGTGTGTGCCGCTTGCTTGAAGCACGGCGCGGTTACCAAGCCGAAAGCGTGATTTCCGGAGCGGTCGGGCGCGTGGGCCAAGCATCGTTCCCTTAGAAAAAAAGGAGGGTTCCCATGAACGCTGAGTCGAGAAACCAAGAGCAGCCGCACGTCTCGATGGAGACGGACGCTGATATGCTGGGCATGGCCGCGGACGATGTCGGAGACGAAATCAGACCGACCGACATTGTCTTCGATTGCCCGAACTGCGGGCATAACCTCGCCATTGACTACCGTGGCGCGGGACTGCAAATCACCTGCGTCGAGTGCAAGATGCCCACGCTGGTCCCGATCCCCGACGGGATGAACGTTACGGACCTCGACCTCTCGCCGGGCGAGCTGCTGGCGCAGTTGTTCCAGACACGCGGCATGTTGGCCAAGCGCGATATGCAGATTGCGGAGCTCAGCCAGGCCCTCGACAGCGTGAAGGCCCGCCGCAGCGAGCTCGAGCGCAGCCGTATGACGACCCTTCACCGCTATGCGGAACTGGTCAATATGTGTCAGACCATCACGCGCGCGCAAACCGAAGTCTCCGCCACGCTGAGCCGCATGCTCTCGCTCATCGCCGAAGAGCAGCAACGGTAATCAACCATCAGGAATGAGGACTGAGACATTAGGAATCGGAATCCGGCCCTATTATTCCTGATGTCTCATTCACGTTCTAATCCCTCTCTCCCCGCTCCTCATGCCCAATGAACATGGACACCCTCATCATTGGCGGCGGCGCATCCGGCCTGACGGCGGCATCTTTCACGACCGGGAAAACCGTCGTCATCGAACGCCTCGCCGCGCCCGGTCGCAAACTGCTGGCCACGGGCGGCGGGCGTTGCAACCTGACCCACAACACCGATGCCGACGGCATCGCCTCGGCATTCGGCGCAGCATCGCGCTTCCTCCTGCCCGCACTCCACGCGTTCCCGCCAAAAGCCATCCGCACCTTTTTCCGCACGCAGGGCGTTGCCACACACGTTGAACCCGACGGATGCGTTTTCCCCGACTCGCAGAAAGCAACCGACGTGCTGGACGCGCTTCAACGTGCGGCACGCGCGAACGGCGCAGAGGTGCGTTGCGGCGTCCGCGCCAAACGCCTCGTGCTGGAACAAGGGCGCATCGTTGCCGTCGAAACCTCCGCCGGGACGCTCACACCCAAGCGCGTGATTCTGGCCGCCGGCGGGCAGAGCTACCCCGACCTCGGCTCCGACGGCTCAGGCTTTGCGCTGGCGCGCGAGGCCGGGCTTGAAATCGTCCAGCCGGTCCCTGCGCTTGCAGGGCTTGTGGTTGCCGACGCATGGGTGCCGGCCTTGGCGGGCATCCTGTGCGAACAAGGGAACGTCCGTATCGGGAACGATAAAAAACCGCTCAACGGCCCGGTCCTGTTCACCCACAAAGGCATCAGCGGCCCGCCCGCGCTGGCGTTGTCGGGGGAGGTCAACACGCGGCTGCTGTCCGCGCCCCACGTTACCATCCGCATCTCGTTCCGCGCCGGGCGCGAGGCCGGGGACTGGCTCGCGCGGTTTGCCGCATGGCGGCAAACGCACGGCGGCCGCATGATGCACAATCTGTTGGCCGGCGAACTGCCGCGCGCGCTTGCCGCCGCACTCTGCCAGCAGGCCGGGCTTGCGGACACCGCTGTCGCCCGCGCCGGGAAAAAAGAGGTGCAGACCTTGGCAGGGCTGTGCGCGGACTGCGCGTTGCGGGCGACAGGCACCGAGGGCTGGGGCCGCGCCATGCTGACCCGCGGCGGTGTCGCGCTCCACGAGCTGGACGCCCCGACGCTCACCTGCAAGCGCATCCCCAACCTGCACGGCATCGGGGAGGTCATCAACCTCGATGCCCCCTGCGGCGGCTTCAACCTCACCTGGGCCTTCGCCTCGGGTCATCTGGCCGCGACCTGCGCTTGGGCGTAACCAGCGGCACGGATGCTACACGAGGTTACCCGTGAGGATGCCCAAGATGTTCTCTTCCGTGATGATGCCCAGCACCGCACCTTCCGCATCGCGGACGATCGCCATGTGCTGGCGGTTCTTGCGCATGAGCGGCAAGAGGTCGTCGGCCTTCATCTCGGGGCTGACGAACAGCGGCGGGCGCGTGAAGGACTTCACGGACGCGTGCCCGATGTGCGTGCGGACAGCGAAAACGTCCAGCACCGTGAACACACCGACGCACCGCTTGCGGTCCTCGCTGAACACAGGCAGGCGCGCGTGGTAGCCCGACGTGCGCATCGTGCCGAAGCATTCGGCCAGCGGCTCGTTCTCGGTAACGAAGGTTACGCTCTCCAACGGCGTCATGACCTGGATCGCCGTCTGCGACTGCAAGTCCAGCACGTGGTTAATCATCTGCCGCTCAATGGGGGTGATCCGCGCGCCGTCCTTCGGGTCGCTCACCACGTCCTGGATCAACTCGCGCGTGATGAAGGATGGCCCGCCCGCCGCGCTCGCCGGGACAAAGCGCGACGTCAGCAGGGCCGTCAGGCGCGTCAGCGGATACAACAGCTTGTCCATCACGCGGAAGACATCCATAATCATCAGCGTGCGCCGCAGGGGGCGCGTCGTGAAGAACAGTTTGGGCAGGTACTCGCAGAAGAACAGCAGCATACAGGCCACCGCGCACGCCCACAGCGCCTGGAACAGCGGCCGCGTGGGGAAGAGGGTGCGCGTAACGCTGGCCGAGAGCGTGGACAGGATCACGTTGAAGAGGTTATGCCCCACCAGCACCGTAACGAGGAAGTGCTGCATATTGTCCAGGTACGACGCGAGGATCGCCGCGGATTTCAGGCCGTTGTGCACGAAGTGCATCAGCCGCACACGGCTCACGCACAAGACGCCCGTCTCTGCCCCGGCGAAAAACGCCACCGCGGCGAAGCACAACACCATGAGGGACAGGCACCACACCACGCTCACGTCAGGCCCTCCTCTTCCCCCTCGGGCGGCTCAATCAGGATGTCGTCGTCGCCCATGACCTGCTCCTCGATGTCCTCCTCCGGATAGCGCAAGATTTCGAGCCGGACCGCGTCAATGCGCCGCTTGCGCATGCGCCACACCGTGGCGCGGCAGCCCTGCGCCTCAATGACTTGCCCGGGCTGCGGCAGGCGCCCCGCATGGAACGCGACCCACCCGGCCATGCGGTCCGCGTCGTGCGCCTCGAGCTCAAGCTCCAGCTGGTGGTTCACCTCCTCGAGGCTCGCCGTACCGTCCACCATCCAGACGTCGCCTTGCAGGTGGCGGATGTCCGCCTCCTCCTTCTCGAACGGGTTCATGACGGGTTCGGCAATCAGCTCGAAAATATCCCCGCGCGTGATCAGCCCGGCCGTGCCGCCGTACTCATCCAGCACACAGGCGACGTCCTGCCCCGTCTGCCGGAACTGGACCAGCAGGTCATCCAGCGCCATGCTCTCAGGAACGAACAGCGGCGTGAACATCGCCTGCCGCACATCATGCTCAGGGTCGAGCAGCCACTGCACCACATCCACGAAACCCTCGATCGCATCCGGCGAGCGCACAAACGCCGGGAGGTAACGGAAGTGCGCGTCGCGCGCGACGCGGAGCTGCTGCTCCGCCGGCGTATCCAAATCAATGCCCACCATGTCCACGCGCGGCGTCATCTCATCGCTCGCCTTCAGCTCCGCCAACCGCATGATGCCGTCCACCATCGAGGCCTCCTCGGCATCCAGCACGCCCTGCTCCTCGCCGACCTCCACCACCGTCATCAGCTCATCATCCGACAACGCGCGCCGCTCGCGCCGCAACGTCCCCTTGAACGCGCGCAACCCGGCCGTCAGCACGATGTTGAACGGCCGCAACAGCCACATCCAGAACAGGATCAGGCGGCTGCACGACGGCGCCAGCCGCTCCGCATGGTGCAGCGCAAGGCGCTTCGGCGTAACCTCCCCGAACAGCAGCAGCAGCACCGTAACCAGCGGGATGGCCACGACCTTCGCCACGTGCGGCACCAGCGCCGCGATGATGAGATAGCCCAGCGTCGCGATCGTGAAATTCACCAGCGTGTTGCCCACCAGCAGCGTCGAGAGCATCAGCTCGGGGCTTGCCATCAGCTTGCGGATGCGCTGCCCCGCCGCACCGTTGGCCTCGCTGATGTGCTGGATCTGGACGGGCGACAACGAGAACAGGACCGTCTCGCTCCCGGAAAAAAACGCCGACAACAGGAACAAGACCGCCAGCACCGCGCATTCAAGGGCTAGCAACAAAGGGTTCATGGTTTGACGGTGTCGTCAACGGACAACCGCGTGCGGTGCCCGCTGCCCAACGTCTCAATCTCCATATCACGGATCATCCAGCGGCCATCCATCTTCTTCACGTTCTGCACCCACATCTTGCGGATGGGCTTGCCCTGGGCGTCAAGCTGCTCCGCCTGCATGATGCAGCACAGGCGCGTGTCCACCCACACGCGCACCGCCGCGCAACCCGGTATCGGCTCCGGCGGCCTCGCCACGAGAATGTGGCACGTGCGCCCCGTCCGGCACGTCCCGCGCGGCGGGTTGTCAAAGCGCACATCCTCCCACCACAGGAAATCCAGCGTCAGGTCCAGCCAGGTGATGTCCGTCCCGCGGACACGCGCCGAGAACGCCGGGGGCTCCGCCGGCGTCATCTCCGGCCCCAGGGCCAGGCTGATCTGCGCCGGCCGCCCTTTGGGGCGCGACAGCAACGCGCGCTCCAGCAGCGTCTTACCGTCCTTCTCGAACAACAGGCACTCCGCCGTCGGCGGGCTCGCGCCCCAGTCCAGCAGCAGGTGATACGGATACTCATGCAGCACCGTCCCGCGCTGCCGCCGCACCGTCATCATCCCCCTCAAGATCAGCGGCTCCGTCGGGATCACCCGCGTGCAGTCATGCAGGATCTGTGCCGCCGTGCGGCCGTCGTCCTCCACCTCCTCCTCATCCTCATCGGGGATGACGAACACATCCTGCCCCTGCACCTGCGGAGCAACCGTAACCCAGCCGAACAAAAAAAACAAAACGAACTTTTTCAATGTAACCTCGTCTCGCCCGCCAACCCTGATGCGGACACAGGCTTCCCTTATACCACAAACACCCCATGAACACAAGCGCAAGGTGGGGAGAGCCTCTGCATCCGACTGCACGCCCAGCTCCTAATTCCTCAAAACCAAGCGGTCTGTCCTTGCCGTCCGCCAATCCTATCGGCTATCATACTACTTTTAACGGGACGGCGTTTCCATGGGCAACACAGCAATCAAAGTCTTCATCTGCGCGGGGGAGGTCAGCGGCGATATGCACGGCGCATACCTCATGCAGGCCTTGCGCCGACTCGCGCCGGCCCCGCTCATCTTCCGCGGCTTCGGCGGAGACGCGATGAAAGCCGAGGGCGCGGAAATCCTCTACCACACCGACCAGACCGCCGTCGTCGGCCTCACGCCCGTGCTGAGAAGCCTCCCCTTCTTCGCCGCCATGGCGCACCGCCTCAAAAAGGAAATCCTCGCCTGGAAGCCCGACATCGTGCTGACCATTGACTACACGGGCATGAACCTGCGCCTTGCGGCATTCGCCCACGCCCACGGCTTCCGCACCGTCCACTACGTCTGCCCGCAGGTCTGGGCGTGGCGGAAAAACCGCATCCCCAAGATCGCGCGCTGCCTCGACCTGCTCCTCTGCTTCTTCCCGTTCGAGCCGGAGCTGTTCAAGGACACGCCGCTCCGCGTCGAGTTCATCGGCCACCCGCTCGTGGACGAGGTCGCCAAGACGCTCGCCTCCCCCCCCGCGCCGTTGCCATGGCAAGGCAAGCACCGTGTCGCGCTGTTGCCCGGAAGCCGCGCGAGCGAAATCACGCGACTGCTGCCGCGGCTCCTCGCCGCCGCCGCCCTGCTCGAAAAACGCCTCGACGGCGACTGCTCCTTCATCATCCCGACCCCCACCCCCAAGATGAGGGCCCTGGGCGAGCGCATCGCCGCGGCATCAACCGTCCGGCCCCGGCACCTCTCCTTTGTGGACGGCCAGACGCGGGAAGTTCTGCGCCAAGCCAACGCCGCCGCCATCGCATCAGGGACAGCAACGCTCGAGGCCTGCATGTTGGCCTGCCCCACCGTGCTGGTGTACGGCGCAAGCCGCCTGACCTACTGGGTCGCGCGGCGCGTCATCACAGGCGTGCAACATTTGGGGCTGGCCAACATCCTCGCCAAGCGCGAGGTCATGCCCGAGCTTCTGCAAGACGACTTCACGCCCGGACGCACAGCGGAATGGCTCCACCGCTACCTGACCGACCCCTCCGTGCACGCCACCGCCGTCCGCGAGCTCACCCACACCGCCCGCCTCCTCGCCACCGGCGACGCCACCGCCCGCGCCGCCACCGCCATCCTCTCCCGCTTCGGTGAGCAGGGCGCCGGTTGATGCGGCCGTCCGCTTGTCATCAAACAGCTCGGCTGGAAAACACAAACGGGGGCAGGGTATCCCTGCCCCCGCTAAGAGCCGCGTTAGGCGGATTGCTCTTCTTTCTTGGGGTTGAAGAACAACGCCATGACCACGAGGCAGACGACGGAGATCGCCAGCGTAACCAGCCACACCTTGTCCCACGAACACACTTCTGCTTCCGTGTAGTATGTGATCAGTGCGTCACTCACAAAGGTGGCGATGACGCCACCGATGCCGAACGCCATCATCGCATAGAAGCCCTGCGCCTGCCCTTGCATCTCCGGCTTCGCGGTCTTACCGACATAGACCTGCCCGCCAATCACAAGGAACCCGAACACGATGCCGTGAATCAGGATGCCGATGTAGAGCAATTCCGTCAGTACCCCGACCGCCAAATAATAAGCGACGTAACGGATTGCCAATGCGGCCAAGCCCGCGACGATTGACCACTTCACGCCGAACTTGCGCATCGCCCATGTTACGGCGAGGATGCAGAACACCTCCGCCGCCTGTCCGATATACTGAACTGTTGTTACATCCTCGATTCCTTTCGACGTCAAAAAACCGCCTAAGAACGAAAAGTGGATGTTAAACGGTATCATGGCGACAAGGGTTACCAAGATGAACACAAAGAAGTTCTTGTCTTTCATCATCACTGCCGCTTTCAAGCCCAGCGCATCCGCCGGAGCGAACGGCTGCCCCTTGCCCTTGGGCGGGGTCTTCGGGCAGAGCAACGCCACGCCAGCCGCAACGAGAGCCACGGCCGCGCCGCAATAGAACGGGATGTTCGTCCCGTCAATGCCCCCTGTTTGAAGCACATACTTCGCGACAAGCCCGAACGCGATGGACGACACCCAGCCGATGGTCCCGAACACACGGATTTGAGGGAACTGCTCGGCCGGCGAGTTTGACATCGCGATCGCGGCCGTCAGCCCCCACGTCGGCATATAGAAGAGCAACGCAATCAGCAGAT
>Ga0123353_10014585_pt1 | contig 11344 bp, 11 predicted proteins | sample TergutLab28metaG_3_FD_92763 | JGI IMG/M metagenome (GOLD analysis project Ga0123353, IMG submission 92763) | Labiotermes labralis P3 segment gut microbial communities from Petit-Saut dam, French Guiana - Lab288 P3 | ecosystem: Host-associated > Arthropoda: Insects > Digestive system > Gut ... | reverse complement strand
TTCCTGCGATATTTTTTGGACCTCCGGGCTTATAGTCTGGTATTCCGACGACCAGTCCGCCGAAAATCCTAAGGATTTCCAAAACGACTTGAACTCGTTTTCGTATTTAGAAACGGCGCTCCGGCATTTCGCGATAAATTCGCTGCGCGGCAAAAAACCGGCGCGGATATTTTCCTCGCGCTCGACGAGCCGCTCCGTGGGCAGCCCGTTGTCGTCGAAACCAAAGGGATAAAATACGTTGTATCCCTGCATACGGCGGAACCGCGCGATCATTTCCGCCTGCGCGTATGAAAAAAGATGCCCGATGTGCAGGCTGCCGCTTACTGTCGGCGGCGGCGTGTCGATCGAATAGAGCTCGCCGGCCGCGTTTTTGTCGAATTTGTGGATCTGGTTTTCCTCCCAGAAATCCTGCATTTTCTGTTCTACAGAACTAAATTCATAGCGTTTTTCCATTTGTCAGAACCTCAATTCATAAAATAAGCAGTCATATCAACGTAATTAAAAACCCCAGCACGATACCCGTGAGCATCACCACCGCCGGCATACGGCTTTTGCTTGCAACAATCGAATGCGGCAGCATTTCCCCAAAAACCACATAGAGCATCGCGCCGCCGGCAAAGGCAAACGAAAGCGCCAGCGCAAGGTCCGAAATGCCGCCAATCAGCATGCCGATCATCGCCCCAAAAATCGTGGTAAAACCAGTCAGCAACGAAAGCAGCACGGTTTTCCATTTCCCAAAGCCGCCGGATATCAGCGGGGTAGCCATCGCCATGCCTTCCGGTATGTTGTGCAGCGCGATCATAAACGCTAAAGTAACGCCAAGGCCGCCTTCCACATTGCCCGCAGCGCCCATCGCCATACCTTCCGGCACATTATGGATCCCCAGCGCGAACATCATCACAATCCCTGCGCGCAGCATGCTTTGTTTGCGTGCGATAATTTCGTTTTCGTGGTAGAACTCCTCAAAATTCGCGTGCAGCTTTTGCACGGCTTTCCCCTTGCTGGTAAACTTGTCCAGGACATGGCTCATTGCCCAAACAACGGCGGCGCCTGCGATCAGGCCGAACATAGCAGCCCAGGGGCTCGAAAGCTCGTCGGCTTCCGGTATCAGCTCAAACAGCACGATGCTGACCATCACGCCGCCTGCAAGCGACAAAAGTATACTGACCATTTTTTCCGACTTACTGCCCAGCAGCGCGGAAAGCACGCCGCCCAAACCCATGCCCACAACGCCCGCCAGTACGCTTAGCAGTAAAATATGCATGCCCATGATGATTTCCATTATGGTTCCCCCTCTTTTCTTCACCTGTTAGTCTACGCTAACAATTTTAATGTTAGCACATACTAACTGACTTGTCAAGAGGCTTTGCAAATTTTTCGGCTTATTTTTTACATTCTCTTCGGCTTTCTCTTGCTAAACGACTGTATTGATTTTTCATAGCCAATGCTCTCGTAAAAACCCTCTGCTTCTTTTTGCGCCCCGAAAAACAGCGAGGTCGGCGAGGCCTCGAATGCCAGCTCCATCAGGCGGCGGCCTATTCCGTGCTTTTGATACTTCGGCAGCACAAGGATTTCCGTCACCGTGCCGAAGAAATAGCCGTCCGTAAGCACCCGCACACAGCCGATAAGCCGCTCGCCATCCCAAGCCGTGGTATTGATCGTCCGCGCCAGGGCTTCGCGGGTGTATTGCGCATTGTATTCCCCCGGCCAGACCTGATTTGCCATTGCGATAAACACAGTGGCGCCAAGCGTTTTATCGTCTGTTTTATATGTAATCATTCTGCCTCCTGCCCTCATAAAACATCCCATCTATTGTATATCAAAAAGCTGGGCATGTCAAGAATTTTTCGATTGACAGCGCCTTCCCATTGGGGTATAATGGCTTTAACTATATTATAAATGCAGGGAGAATATTCAAATGTCTAAGAAAGAATTTCTCGGCGCGGATTTTCTGCTTCATACCCAAACCGCCCGCGAAATGTTCGCCGTGGCCGACGCGGAACCTATTTTTGACTGGCACTGCCACTTGTCGCCCCGCGAAATCTACGAAAACGAGGCCCCGCAAGACATCGCGCAGCTCTGGTTGGGCGGCGACCACTACAAATGGCGTGCCATGCGTTCCTGTGGCGTGCCCGAAGCGCTCATCACCGGCCCGGCCACCAGCGAGGAAAAATTCAAGGCCTGGGCTGGCTGCATGCCTAAACTCATCGGCAACCCATTGCACCATTGGGCCCACCTCGAACTCCAACGCTACTTTAAGTGCTTCGCAGTTCTTGGTTGTAGCACTGCTGATGAAATATGGAAAGCCTGCAATACGCAAATTGCCAATGGCGGATTCAAACCGCAAGAGCTCATAGCAAAATCGAATGTCTGCGCTGTTGTTACAACAGACGACCCGGCAGACAGCTTGGAATATCACGCGGCTTTGTCCAAGCAGAATTTACCCTTCAAAGTGCTGCCCGCTTTCCGGCCCGATAAAGCCCTGAACATCGACCAAGCGTGCTTCCTGCCCTGGCTCGTGCAGCTGGAACAAATCATAGGGCAGCCCATCCGCAGCTTTGGCAATCTTAAGCAAGCCCTGCGCGAACGCATTGCTTTCTTTGACAGCCTGGGCTGCAAAGCCAGCGACCATGGCCTGCGTTATGTACCCTATGCCGAAGCCACTGAGCAAGAGCTCGAAAACATTTTCGTATCACGTTTAAACAACGCGAGCATATCCCCCCTGCAAGTCGATCAATACCAGGCAGCACTGCTGCAATATCTGGCAAAAGAATACGCGGCCCGGGGCTGGGCGATGGAACTGCACATGGGGCCCACGCGCAACAATAACACGCGGCAATTGCGTGCCCTTGGGCCGGATACCGGCTACGACTCCATCGGCGATTGGCCTGTGGCGCTGCCGCTGTCGCGCTTCCTTGATTCCCTTGAGCTGCAAAACTGCCTGCCCAAGACCATCCTGTTCAACATCAACCCGCGCGATAATTACATCATGGGCACGATGCTGGGCAACTTCCAGTCCGACGAAATCCCCGGCAAGATGCAATTCGGCCCCGCCTGGTGGTTCCTTGATAACATCGACGGCATGCGCGAGCAGGTTAAGGCCCTGGGGAATTTAGGCGCGCTGGGTACTTTTATTGGAATGGCCACGGACTCCCGCTCATTCCTGTCTTACCCCCGGCATGAGTACTTTAGAAGAATTTTCTGCGGCCTGGTGGGCGACTGGGTCGAGCAAGGCCTGTTCCCCTACGATAAAGAAGCCCTTGCGCAGCTGGCGAAAGATATTTCGTTCGGCAATGCCAAAAACTACTTCGGTTTGAATTAAAGGAGCAACAGCATGAACAAAAAAATCGTCCGCATTATTGCAATCGGTCTGGCAGCGCTTATGGCGCTGGGCGTGCTTTCAAGCGCGATCATTGCTTTGGTTGGCAGATAGAAGGAGAACAACATGAAAATCGTAATATTGGACGGCTACACCGCAAACCCCGGCGATCTTTCCTGGGAAGCCATCCGCGCGCTTGGCGAATGCACCATCTATGACCACACACCGGCTGACCTGACCGTCGAACGCGCCAAAGACGCCGAAATGATCATCAGCAACAAGACTGTGCTCGACCGCTCCGTGATCGAAGCCCTGCCGAAGCTGCGTTATATCGGCCTGCTTTCCACCGGCTACAACGTGGTTGATTTAGCGGCCGCGCGGGAGCGCAATATTCCTGTGACGAATATCCCGGCCTATAGCACCCCAAGCGTCGCACAGATGACATTTGCATTGCTGTTGGAGCTGTGTTCGCGGGTTGGCAGCCACAACAATGCTGTCCAAGCGGGCGATTGGGTGCGCGCGCGGGACTTCTGCTTTTGGAACGCGCCGCTGATTGAACTCGCGGGCAAGACCATGGGCCTCATCGGCTACGGGCAAATCGGGCAAGCCGTTGCAACGATTGCCAAAGCGTTTGACCTCAACGTCATCGCCCACAGCCGCTCCTGCGCAAACGCCGTCTCGCTTGACGAACTGTTCAGCGCTTCGGATATCATCAGCCTGCACTGCCCGCTGACAGACGAGACGCAAGGCTTGATCAACCGCGAAACGATCGCGAAGATGAAGCGCGGCGCTCTGCTGATCAACACCGCGCGCGGGCCAATTCTCAACGAGCAGGACGTCGCCGACGCTCTGGCTTCCGGCCGATTGGGCGGCTGCGCGGTGGATGTGCTGTCCACCGAACCGCCGCAGGCCGACAATCCCCTGCTCAACGCGCCCAATTGCGTCATTACCCCGCACATTGCCTGGGCTTCGAAAGAAGCGCGCGGCCGCCTGCTTGACATCGCGGCCAATAATATCAAAGCTTTTCAGACCGGAGAGCCTATCAATGTAGTGAATTAGAAAGAACTGCGACGCGGGCGCTTTGCGTTTTGAAAGCTAGATTTACATGCGCGAACTGCCCACCGCAGGTGTGGTGAATTGATATGTCCGGTGTACAAAACGAAGTCCGCGCGCGATACAACCGCAACCCCGCGAACGAGGACAAACGCAGCCGAACTTCACGCGCGGCGGAAATGGAGTTCCGGCACACGAAGCTACTGCTCGACCCCTATATCACAGCCGAAACGCAAGTTGTGGAATTCGGCTGTGCCACGGGCTACTATGCCGCGCACTGGCACGACAAGTGCAAACACTACCTTGGCGTAGATATCGCACAGGCAAACGTTGACTTCTTCAACGCGAAGGGTTTCACAGGCGCAAGCGCCCGGGTTGGCGACGCAACCAACTGCCCGGAACTTGCTGATGCTTCTTTTGATATTGTCCTTTGCCTGGGGCCGATGTACCATCTCCCGGCCGAAGAGCGCCTTGTCGCTATGCGCGAAATGACACGCATTGCCAAGCCCGGCGGCGTGCTGGCCTTCGCGTATATCAACAAAGTCGGCGTACTCATGCACGCCATAACCAACCGCTGGGGCCATAAAAAACTCCCATGGCGCAAGCGCAAGCACGGTGCGCTCTATCCCAACCGAAAAGGCAATGACGCGCTGTTTGCGGGCATTAACGACGATGCAAACCCGTTCTTCTTCACCATGCCCGAAGAAGTGGAAGCCCTCGCGAGCCAATGCGGCTTGCAGCTGCTGCAAAACGCGGGAGTCAATATCACGCTCAACGCCGCGCAAATCAACCACATGGACGACGCGCAATACGCCTGCTGGCTGGAATGCGCGGAATACATGCTGCAATTTCCTTCCTGCACGGGCATGGCCAACCATGCATTGATGATCTGCAAAAAAGAGGAGTCTGCATGACAATCCAAGATGAAATCGCTTATTATAACGCCTTGCCTGTTGTGTTCGACGGCTTTGTTGATCTGCCCGAGCTCTCCGACGGCGTGATTACTCTCGTTTGCAGCGCAAAAAAACCGGCCGATCCCGCAAAAAATTGGGTTCCCGCTTACAGCTTTGATATCTGCAAAGCCGGCGAGAAAATCGGCGAAATCAACCTGCGCGTTGGGTACAGCGAGAGGCTTTATTACGGCGGCAACATCGGCTATATGATCCACGAAGCGCAGCGCGGCAACGGTTACGCCGTGCGCGCCTGCAAGCTGCTTACGGCTGTCGCCAAAGCGCACGGCATGACAACGCTGCTCATCACCAACGATGCCGCTTCCATGCGGGTCTGCGAAAAATTGGGCGCACGGCTGCTGCGCACAGCCCCTACGCCCGAATGGCATGACCTGTACCAAAAAGGCGACCGCTTCCTGAACATTTACGACTGGAGCATCATTTAATGGACATCCCTTTCGCCGTCATCGGCACAAGTTGGATCACCGAAGAATTTTATGCCGCTTCGCTGTGTTCTGATCTGGTGTTGCGGGGGATTTACTCGCGTTCTTTCGAACGAGGCCAAGCGTTCGCTGAGAAAATCGGCAGGCCCGGTGTCGCTGTTTTCACCGGCGTGGAAGAACTCGCAGCTATCCCGGACATCCAAGCCGTGTATGTCGCAAGCCCCAACAGCTGCCATGCATCGCAGTGCGAAACGCTGCTGCGCGGCGGCAAGCATGTGCTCTGCGAAAAACCCGTTACAACCACCCCGCAAGAACTCGAACACTTACAGGCGCTTGCGCAACAACAGGGCTTAATTTTCATGGAAGCCATCATGTATCTGCACACGCCGGCACGGCAGGCAGTACGTGAAGCGCTTGGAAACCTAGGTAAAATCACATCGGCGCATTTTGACTTGTCGCAGCTGTCCTCGCGTTACGACGCACTCCAACGCGGCGAACTGCCGAATATTTTCAACCCCGCGCTTGCCGCCGGGGCCTGGAATGACCTCGGCATTTACTGCGCTTACCCGGCCATTGATTTCTTTTGGGAACCCCTCAGTCTCTCGGCAACAAACCAAATGCTCCACACCGGTGTTGACGGCTCCGGCACAGCCATATTGCGATACCCCGGTCAACTCGTGACACTTACCTGGTCAAAGCTCGGTCAAAGCCGCGGCGTGTCGCAGATCATGGGCGACGAGGGCACTCTAACCATCCGTTCCATCACGCAATTTCAGGGCGTGATACTCTATGACCGTGCGGGCAATGCAACCGAGCTCGCGCAACCCATGCAAAAGCACGAAGTCATGCGCTATGAGGCCCGCGCCTTCTGCGATTATATCCTGGGGCGGCCCGCGCGCGTGCCTTACGAAGAAGCTTGCGCGTTATCTTTGCGGGTTGCTCAATTCATGGAGCAAGTGAGGTGCGCGGCATGAATACGCTTTATATTTCGGATTTGGACGGCACGCTGCTCAATTCCGAGGCCAAGCTATCTGAGTTCACCACGCAAGTTTTGCATGAATTCACGCAACGCGGCGGACTGTTCAGCATCGCCACCGCACGCACCTTGGAATCCGTCAATCAAATCCTTGCGGAAATTCTGCCGCTGCCCGTGCCGGTGATTCTCATGAACGGCGCATTGATTTACGACACACAGGCGCAGCGCTTCGCGAAAAAAGCGGTCATCGAGCCCGAAACCATACGTGAACTGCTCGCCTGCGCAAAAGCACACGGGCAAACCGGCATTCTCTACAGCCACAAGGGCGACTTCACCCGGCCCCATTATGACGAGCATAAAAATGAATTTCACCGCATGTTTCACGCATCGCGCGAAAAAACATACGGCAAGCACTTGATTCAAACCGACGATCTTGCCGCTCATGCGGAAGAAGAAATCATATACTTCACCATGCGCGACACCCGCGAGAACCTTGCGCCGCTGCACAAAGCTTTGCAAAAATTGCCGCTTCATCTCACGTTTTATCCCGAACACTATGCGCCCGGTTGTTGGATGCTCGAATGCCTATCGCCCGCCGCGTCGAAGTACAACGCCCTGCGTTGGTTGCGCGAAGCTTACAGCTTTGACAAAATCATCGGCTTTGGCGATAATCTCAACGACATTCCGCTGTTCCGCGCCTGCGATGAAAGTTACGCCGTAGCCAACGCCCGCGAAGAGCTGAAAGCCTTGGCCACCGGGATCATTGGCGACCATAATAACGATGGAGTTGCAACATTCTTATGCCATAGTATGTGTTATATTATTGGATTAAAGAAGGAGATGATGAATCATGCCAAAAATTGAAAATATGTTGCAAACAATGCGTGAGCAAGGGATGTCAGATGAAGTTATATCACAACTTCCTATGCCACGAATACAAAAAGCGACACCGGAAGAAGTCGTGGCATTTATTAGTCGTATGGATGAACTTTTGTCTAAAGAACAATGTATCTCTATCATGGGTGAGCAAGGTTGTAACAAAACCAACAAGTATTCCGCAAGGCATCGTTTATTTTATGAAAAACACAAAGGCAAGACGCTTAGCGAACGGATTGCATTATTGCATGAGCTGGATACACCTCATAAAGTTGATGTTTGTTGTTTAAACGAAGATGGAACTATCACTTTGAAATTTGGTATAGATGGAGAGAAAGGTAACTGGAATTGTCCTTGTACCCCCATCAAAAAATTGAAGCCGCTTGTATTTCCACTAACATATTGCGGTTGTTGCGGCGCACACGTCCAATATTTACACGAATTTTCGCTTGGGGTGAAATTACGTTTGAAAGAAATCGTTTCTTCAAAAGCAAATTCTGATGGAGAGAAACCTTGTGAGTTTATTTATGATGTTGTAGGTCAAGCCCCTTGTTTCCGGCGTTGTAATGCTGTTGTACAACGGAAAATGTTGTCAAATTTAGAATTTCGCAAGGCCCGCCCGGAAGATGCCGCCGCCGCGACTGATCTCATCTGCCGCTCGTGGGTTACGGCCTACACGGGGCTCATCCCGGATGATGTCATCGCCGAGAAAAACGCGCAGCGCATGGCAAACGCCGCGGAGCGTTTCGCGCGGCCCAGCGGCATTTATGTTGCCGAGCAGGGCGGCAAGGTCGTGGGCGCCGGAGCCTTTGTGCCAACAGAAGACCACGACCTCGCCGGTTGGTTCGAGGTACGCGTGTTTTACATCGACCCGAATTATTTTCGGCAGGGCATCGGGAAGCGCTTCATGGACTACGCGCTTGACTTGGCCCGCACGGGGAACTACCCCGGCGTGCTGCTTTATGTGCTGGAGGGCAACGCCAATGCCCGGCGCTTTTACGAGGCCTGCGGCTTTGTATGCGATGGCAAGCGCAAAGTCCAAAACGTGCCGCCACTGGAAAATATTCGCTATGTTTTAAAATTTTAAGGAGACTATTATGAATCTGCAAATCCGCGCAGCAACCCTCGATGACCTCGCTGGCATCCAACACATCCACCGCGATGACAACGACCCATGGCGCCACAAGGAAGAATGCGAGGCCTGGGTGAGCAAACGGCTCGAACGTGGGTTTGATATTCAAGTTGCAGTACTGGACGGCCAAATCGTCGGGCACGCGGAGTGGATTGTCAGCGACGAGCCCGGCGGGAAATTCCTCTACCTCGGCATGTTGCAGGTGGACGCGGATTTTCAGGGCCGCGGCATTGGCCGACGCATGATAGAAGCCGGTACGCATATTGCGCGGGAAAATGGCTGCGCAAAAATCAAAACAAGCCCCGATATCGAAACCGGCTCGCATATCTTCTACGAGAAATGCGGCTTTGTTCAGGGCCGGGTGATTATGTCCGTCACACTGCCGACGAAAGATAACGGCTATGCGCAGGCCTATGCCCAAGCCGACAACGCGCCATTCAGCGTAATCAAAGAACAGCGCCTTGTGTTTGGTACGGCGCAGGCCTCCTCCCGCCACATGTGGGAGGTGCACAACGAAAAACCAGCCACAGACGACAGGCACACGGCGACTATGCTGTGCGACAGCGGCGGCTGCATCCAGCTTGGCTGGTTCGACGACAGCCCCGGGGCGCTGGCCCTGTACTGGGGCGACAGCCCCTGCGTGGAGGATATCCTGACCTTCGGGCATCGTCTTGGCTTGCAACAGGTGGCTTTTCTGTTCTTCGAGGAGCACGCGGGCCTCTTTGACGCTTACGACGCCGAAATCAGCGCAAGCGACATCGAAATCTACAAAATGATTGAGGAAATTACTTCGCCTTACGCGCTTGCGGCCGAGTATATCCAAAGCCGCCTGCCTTCCCCCGCGCCCATCTCAATCGGCATTATTTTAGGGTCCGGCCTGGGTGCGCTTGGCGAACAGCTCGGCAACGCAACCGCCATCCCCTACAGCGACATTCCCGGCTGGGCGAGCTCTTCCGCGCCGGGGCACGAAGGCCGCCTTATAGCGGGTGAGCTTAGTGGGCAGCGTGTGATGTGCATGCAGGGGCGGCTGCACCGCTACGAGGGCCACGACTTCAGCGCGATCACCTTCCCCATGCGCGTCATGCACAGCTTGGGCGTACGCACGCTGATTGTCACGAACGCCGCCGGCGGTATCAACTTTGACTACGCGGTCGGCGATATCATGCTCATCAACGACCATATCAATCTGATGGGCGGCAACCCGCTCATTGGTCCAAATGCCGACGATTTCGGCGAGCGCTTCTTCGACATGGGCACGACTTACACGCCCGCTCTGCGTGTTCTCGCACACAACTGCGCCGCCAAGCTCGGCATGAATCTGCGCAAGGGCGTTTATGTCGCCGTCACCGGCCCGAGCTACGAAACCCCTGCGGAAATCCGCGCTTTCAGAGCCTTGGGCGCCGACGCCGTGGGGATGTCCACCGTACCCGAGGTCATTGCCGCGCGGCACTGCGGCATGGATATCCTGGGGCTGTCGCTCATCACAAACCATGCCGCCGGAGTGAAAGACGAAGTGCTCTGCGGCGGCGAAGTGATCGCCATCGGGCAGCTCAAAGCGAAAGAAATGCAGGCGCTTGTAACGAAAATCATTGGAGAATTAGATTGATGGTACACATAATAGGTGGGGGCCTTGCAGGCGTTGAAGCCGCGTGGCAGCTCGCACGGGCGGGCATTCCCGTAATACTCAGCGAAATGAAACCCCTGCAATTTTCGCCCGCACATAAAAGCGCGGACTTAGCAGAACTTGTGTGCTCGAACTCGCTCAAAGCCGAACGCATCGGCAGCGCGGCGGGTTTGCTCAAGGCCGAAATGAAAGCCTTGGGTTCGCTTTGCGTGGCTGTGGCGGAGCAGTGCCGTGTGCCTGCCGGGGGTGCTTTGGCGGTCGACCGCAACGCCTTTGCCCGGGAAATTACCCGGCGCATTGAAGCCGAGCCGCTCATCGAACTGCGCCGCGAAGAGATAACAGAAATCGATATGGGAACACAGCAAAGCGACGGAGCCCCACCGCAGGTGGTTGCCGCAGGGCCTTTAGCTTCTGACAAACTAAGCGCCAGCATACAAGCACTCTTCGGCGCGGGTCTGCATTTTTACGATGCTGCAGCGCCCATTGTCACAGCCGAAAGCGTTGATATGAATTTCGCTTTCGCGGCCAGCCGTTACGAGCGCGGCGGCGAAGATGATTACCTGAATTGCCCTCTCAACCGTGAAGAATATGAAGCTTTTGAACAGGCTTTGCGTAGCGCTGAACGCTCTCACACCCATGCGTTCGATACCACCCCAACAAGTCTAACGACTTGCCGGGGACCCCGGGTCTACGAGGGCTGCATGCCCATCGAAATCCTGGCGGGCCGCGGCCGTGATGCAATCCGTTTCGGGCCAATGAAGCCCGTAGGCCTGCGCGACCCTAAAACTGGCCGCAGGCCCTGGGCGGTTCTGCAATTGCGCCGCGAAAACAGCGCCGGAAGCCTCTACAATCTCGTGGGCTTCCAGACCAATTTAAAGTTCGGGGAGCAGCGGCGCGTGTTCGGGATGATCCCCGCCCTGCGCAATGCGGAGTACGCCCGTTTCGGCGTAATGCACCGCAACACGTTTATA
>Ga0123353_10014584_pt1 | contig 11344 bp, 6 predicted proteins | sample TergutLab28metaG_3_FD_92763 | JGI IMG/M metagenome (GOLD analysis project Ga0123353, IMG submission 92763) | Labiotermes labralis P3 segment gut microbial communities from Petit-Saut dam, French Guiana - Lab288 P3 | ecosystem: Host-associated > Arthropoda: Insects > Digestive system > Gut ... | reverse complement strand
TTTTTTCTCTTCAAAATGCAGTTTGTTTCATAATTCTAACGTATTTGGTTCCTGTATTATTCACATTTTATATACAGGGTGTGCTAAAATTTAAAAAAATAATTCCGGCGCCAAAAGGTTAACAATATGACAATCATGGCAGACTGTCAATAGGTTTGGCTTCATTCAGACTAGAATAAAGAGACAATGGACCTTAGATATGGACAACAGATTTGAGGGTACACAAGTCTTGGGCTGGTTCAGGCCAATGGTCCTCAGGGTGACTCACATAAGTTCTAAAACCGTGGCCTGTACAGACCTTTTACATACAACTATATATAAAAACTGCAGTACCGTATAAGATTTGTATGATCCAGTTGATGCATAGACTGTACTTCCTTCACAAAGTCTTCAAATACTCCAGGCTGACTAAGGGCATCTTGCTTCAAAATCTTCACAGCTACAGGCTGTGACTGCCCACTGGGAGTTGTCCATTCACCTCTCCGTACTACACCAAATGAGCCATCACCCAACTTCGCAGACAAACTGCACACAGCAACAAAGCACAGCATTAATATAAGACAGGGCACTCCAACTAAAATAGATGGAGACAGGCAAATCACTAGGTGTTAGGATAAAAGGACATAAATGTAACATCAGGCAGGGGTATAGTGATAGAACACAATTGGCTACAAGTTTGTTTGAAGAAGACCATCAGGTTGACTGGAACCAGACAGATATTTTACAGCTTGATGTCAATATTATTTATTGAAAATACAAAGATGCAGCCCACATGTTATGTGGAGATAACCCTATAAATCAATCCAGTGCAGATATATCAGCTATGTGGCTGCCACTAATAAAAGAGGAATTAAAAACAGTATGAAATGTGAGGTTAGATGCAGATTACTACTGAATGTTTGACTTAAGTGTGTTTCTCTAATTCACCAATAGAGATATTTTACTTTATGTATGGGCCCCACGCATTTCTATAAATTTTACGATATGTCCTTAATTTCCATAATTATTTGCGATACTATGTTTGCGACATATAGTGCTATTTAGATATATTATTTTATATTCAATATGTGTATGGATAAGTCTCATAAGTGAAGGTACAACTCACTCAGTAAAATGTATGTGCCGATTTTATCTAAGAGACTAGTGCGTTCCGCTGAGGAAGACAGCAGTAGCTTTCAAAAAGTTGTATGTATACAGCGTGGGGTATGCGTTTTGACAGAAGGGAAAAAGTCCTTTAGTTTATTAGTGATGTGTTACAAAATGGATGGATTACAATAACCAATACATCAATCTGAAATACATAGTTTGTAAGTAAAGAAAAACACAAAAACAAGAGAAAATGAATGCACTGCTAGGAGAGTCCAAATTTCTATACAGTACTCAAAACAAACCTAGATTCTTATGACCTTCTAAATGCACCCCTAAACTCATTTAATTATCCGTACTGACCTGACATCCTTTTCCTGAATGAGGCATGTCAGACTTAGAGACATATTCTGAAGGCCTTTGCTGCTTGTTATGGTCTTGCTTCCAGCAGCTGGAATGAATTTTGTCAGGATGTTCCGTTTCCACTGTTGAGTTTTGCGCTTCTTGACAGCCTCCAGTAATCGTCTCACTCCAGGCTTTCCCATACCAATTTTTTCTAAGTCTTCAGCTTGCACATAGTCAAAGTGCGCTAATCGAGTGACCTATTTCAAAGCATAAAAAATGAACTACTCTTCACTGATTCATAAGATTAAAACCCACTGAAAAAGTCTTCCTTAAAATAATAATACAAAAAATGTACATTACGTGTCCAATACTTTACACTTAGCCAATGTGTCTACACATTAAAACTTAATGATTTGTTTGAAATCCCTATTTACTGGTTGTATGTATGTGTGTGTGTGTGTGTGTGTTATGTATGTACGTATGTATGCATGTATGTGCGTACATTTATTTGTAAGTATGTATGTACATATGTATGTATGTAATTTAGTGACTTTGGAAGGTTGTGGAGGAAAACAGCTGTGGCCTAATTTAATATACAATCTAGGCAGCTCACTGAGAAGAATTAGAAAAGCCACAAAAAGCTTCACCCAGGACAGTCGGTGTCCTGGCTGAGATACGAACCAGGCACTTCAAAGTGCAAACCTTAAGTAGTATCTATCAAGATAACATGCCTGGTACAAGACATGACACAAAACACAGGCAAGAAACGAACAACTGGTTGTATAACCCAAGCAAAGTATTACAATGTCCATCCCATCACAGTTACACAGTTAAGCAAGACGATTATATATTACATTACACAGGGATGACAACACAAAACAAAAGTCACCAGTTACTATGTTTCAGTGTCTCATCAGTGTTTGGTTCATTTCAGTTGGCAGCTTAGACTGTGATGTGGCCATGTGTACAGTGGTACGCACAACAAGGGAACAACAATTTCTTCTATTTTACTCACCGAATCAAAGCCAACAGACTCTCAACAAATTATGATAAAACCCATTTCATAAAATTCACAGCTAAAAATAGTCCTCAAATTACCAGGACATTAGTTATGCTAACATATTAATTGATAAAGCATGCGATACAAGATTTCTTGGAATATATGTAGTCAGTACACTGTCCTGGAAAATTCAAGCTGAACAAATGACACACAGATTAAGGGCAGCTTACTATTCAATGAGATCAGTGAAGATCTTTATGTCACAGGAGACACTGGTGATGGTCTAATATGCCTATTTTTATTCTATTATAAACTATGGATTAATATTTTTGGGGAACCCTTCACAAAGTGCAAAAATTTTTAAAATACAAAAGAATATAATTAGAATTATTAAAGGATGCAGAAGTACAGACACACATACAGATTTATTTAAGAATTTAAAACTTCTACCCCTTCAGTCACAATAAAGACTACCACTTTTCTTACTTGTGGTTAACAACAAAAAGAAATTCAAATTAAAGTCTGACATCTGTATCAAAACTGCTGAACAAAAATACAACTTTCACCAAATTTAATCAAATTTATCACTATATCAAAAAATTCTATTCACTTGACACAAAAAGTATTTAACAGTCTCCCACAGAAATTTAACTGATAACCTTAAACAATTTAATAAGCCCTACAGAATTATTTCCTTGCTCATTCCTTCTACTTCAGAGACAAATACTTTAATTTAAAAGAGAATGATACAGGGACCTAAATCAATTTTAAGCTAACTGTACTACACAAAACACTACTCTATGTATGCAATATTTTCTTGCCTTGTTCTGTTATGGATTCAAAGAATATAAGTAAATTCAAATTAAAATTCAAATACTATCAAACTGCTATGGCATGAATAATATCAACAACATTAAAAAATATATATGTTACAAAGACACTAGCAGTTACTAATTATTTCTTAGACAATTTAACAGAAGCACATTTCAGCTTCATTTATGAGCATAGTATAAAATATTCATGTTACAGACTCCAGTGGGAGGAAGATGCAGGAAAGACTGGACAAGTTCAATATTAAGTAGCTCCTTCTATTAACCATATGAAACAGCTTATGATACTAATTAAAATGCTGATCATAATTCAACCTGGTACCCTTAAAAAGAGAATAAAAATTACTATCCAGCAGTGCAAATTAAAAATAAGAGAAAATCACTGAGTGCAAATAATACAATAAAACTTTACTTTCAGAACACTGCAGTAAGTATGAAGAATAACATTCATCTCATCACACAGTATGGCATCACTGTAGCACCACTGTAATGTAACTATGCATGTTGCAGCATTCCCACTATCATATAGTAATCAACGAGTGGGATAAAAGTTGAGTAGCTCTGAAGATGGGGCAAACATGCATTTGTAGGCAAAATTAGTGTTGAGAAATTTTACTATGGCCTGGTGATCAAAGCATACCACAATCACAAACTACTACATAAATGTGCCACTGAAGGTGCAACAATGTTTATGATTCAGAATGCTTGTTTGAATACTAATTTCACAGCTTATACAACAACATAATTTCATCGATGTTATGGGACCACAGAGCTAATAATGTTTATTTCATTCATCCACAGCAGCCCTATAATGATAAGTTGGTATAAACTGAATTCACACAAAGCTACAAAACTCCCTATTGTAAGTGAGTTAGCTGTGAAATATCATTCTAATAAAAATGTGTGTGTGAACAGACTAAGTTCATTATTGGCCAGCATATTGGATTGCTGGATTCCTAAACAATCAGCCCAGTCAGGGAATGTGTACAATTCAGATATACATCTACAATCCATGTCAACTGCAGCAGTGGCATACTATCTGGAGAGCATTACACTGTTCTAGATAAAAAACATCATACTATCTGGTGAGCATTACATTGTTCTAGATAAAAAATGGCACACTATCTGGAGAGCACTACATTGTTCTAGATAAAAAACCAAGTTTACATAGCTGCCCATACAAACTGACATGTTGGTGCACTTCTAAATTACTAATGTAGTTGACATGTCAACCTAGAATGTATGCAATAAAACTGTCTTGGGCTAGCAGCCATGTCAGATGGTTAAATGTTTAACTACCTGAGACAGTTTTGTTGCAGTCACCATGAAAGCTTCAGATTAAATAACCTACAATATATGCACTCGAATTTCTAATTGCCATACCTGGGCAGCTGTAAATTTTGTGAAAGAAGAAATGTACAGAACGGAAAAGCTTGTACCCACCTAGTAAGACAACATGCTGTCCAAACCAAGAAGAATATTCACTGCTGTGTATCTCATATAAACTATTTCAAAACAATTTTAGTGTTTTCTTCTTCAATAAGGAGATGATTTTTATGTTTCATGTTGGTTGACAGTCACATGTCTGTGGTCAATAGATAAACTGTACTGATTTATATAGTAAACTGGTAGCAAACATTGCAGTTTTGAGACTGGTGTAAGGAATATCAGCCTAGCTAATTGGCAAGAAGATTGATAAAAAGGGTAATGAGCAGAATAATAAGAAGGGAAGAAGACAAACACAAGGGAAATCAAAAAATTCTGCTCACTATTTAAGATCTAAAACCTATAACAAAAACACTAATACCAATCACACCTCACAAGTATGCCTCATCAATGTGATTGTACTCTTGATGACCAAGAATTAGAAGTACTAAACTGGGGTGGCTTCAGAAGGCAAGTTGTTTATACAAAGTTTAATTCAAATTTGTCATTTATTATCCATGATGTCAGTATCTGTCATATAAAGCAGGGGACAACTGCCACCTTAACACTTTTAAACAAAATTTTTTTTCATCACATAAAATCACCTGCAAGTCATCCCTAATTCTTGTAAAAAACTGTTCCAGTTGAACATCCTGCAGCAATTCATAAAGCCACTCGATGCCACCCTCATCGCTTGCCATTTTAGAAACTACGTGCAATTCTGAAACAAAAATAAGGGGCATCAGTTACTTCCAACTACACTACATCACAGCCACTTGGTAATAATGAATATTATATTTCAAATCCCTCTGCAAATGGTTTTAATACTTACAGACAGTGAACATATTAGCACACAAACTTCTCTGTGTTTTAAATGTACGTATATATACACACACACAAAACATAAATTTTTAAATTGCATCAATAATTGTGACTTGATGTTATATAAAATGGCAAGCAAAACCTAACGATACTGAAGACAGCATTAAACTACATCAACTACCAGCACAATGATAAACTGGCTGGACAACCAAGTGACAGAATGACACTTGATTAGTTGTGGCACACTGTATGAATAGTGATCTAAATTGCTGTATTATAACTGAAGACCATCAACCAAGGACATCATACACCACATGGCTCAGATACCGTATTAAAGATAGCAGCAGCTCATACACACACAGCGGTTCTAAACTGGAAGACAACTAGGTTATGTATCTGGCTTCTCAGAATAACTATCTGAGGAAGCACTTAATCAGAAAAGTGTTATCTTTTTATTATATCTACAGAAGTATGATTCATTCCAAGTTCTGTAATTTACTTTTACTTGTTCGAACCTACGTATTCTTTACAGTCAAACTTCTATAGGAAAACAGTGAAGTTGCAAAGTTCAGAGTGAAAATCGACACTTGGGTTCCATGACATGTAAATAAATCTACAGGCAGAAGAACTGTAAAATACGTTAAGAAGTTGGACAGGAAGGAGTATTAATAGCTATTCATCTTACACAAAGCATATCAATTCTCCCTACCCATGAAAAACAACGTTCCATACAACTTTCACTCAAGAAAACTGTCATCTTAAAGCACCGAGATACGATAGGAAATATCTATAACGTTGCCACGAACATCTTAAAAACCGGTCGTCGTCTTATTTTAATGATAATACTGTTTCTTCTATTTTACTAATGCCTGACTAACCTTAATATAATTTCCTACCACGATCCTCATTACACGCTATTGCTTTCTTCAACCTTACGTGCACTTCCAGTATCACTCAATCTTTGTTGCGCTACAAACTCCATACTATGAAACATGTTTACCACAACGGAACTCTATGCGTGGTAAAATGAAAGCACTCCCCGATGTGTTTATGTTAATGTGTTTTCAGTTGTGGTTAATCACGAATTTTTGTTTCTTTCGTACTTAAGAATAGGGAACATGTTTCTAACACCGAACGATTCCGCATTTTGAAATGTTGCGCAAAATTCGTCGTTTTCAAAAATGTGCTTTCAGTATTGGTTTTGTGGTGGGTGTGATATTAGCGTGTTTACTTAACAACAATGAAAATGAAACGACGTGCAAAAGAAGAGACGTTTCCGAAATTTCCTACAGGCAGTGGTTTGCGATGAAGAACTTTGAAAAGTACGCCATAAATTACGGCGTATCGAGTAACGTAGAAACTGCTACAGCTGTTCGTATGTCAGAAGCATCGTATCTGTACAACGAAGTACACGTCCACTGTGTGGTATTTGTTAAGAAAACAAAGAATGCTGTCGCTATCAAAAATACATGGGCGAAACGCTGCAACGAAGTAGTCTTTTTCGGGCTGAAAAATACAAGTGTTATTTCTCTTAATGTACTTAAGCCTAAGTCGTCATGGGAATATTTGTGTAATGCCGTCAGACACTTGTGGCAAAGTAATAAAGCAGATCTTCACTGGGCCCTTTTCGTTCCTGATGACGTATTTGTAATTCCAGAAAATTTGCGATATTATGTTGCGTCGTTGGACTATAATGAACCCCACTATTTGGGCGATGATGTTACTCTCTGGGGTAAAGTATATAATGTTGGCGACGCAGGGTATGCCCTCAGTAAAGGTGTCATTTACGCATTGCAGATGAAATTCAATTCTAGTGAATTGTGCCACAAGAGTGGGAAGTATTGGAGAAACGAAGATTTTTACTTGGGTAATTATATTTGTCAGTAGTACAGAAAGAATTTCAGAATTTGCGAACAACAAAATGTGGTAGCAATTTTTATCAAATTTTGACACCTCATTGTAGTACAACAAGCCTCGTAAATCACATTCACGTCTTCTATCATTCCCAACATTTTCATTAGTAATTTAGTTTTTGACCATCCTTCTCAGCAAAATCTTGTTTATTTATTTTTTTTAAACAGAAGATGAAAATTTCCTGTCACCAGCCTGAGACCAGCTGCTCTCATTACCCTGTTAATCTCATCCTTGTTTTGTTACCTCTACATTATGACACAAGTAAGGGAAAATATGCAAAGTAACATTTGGCAAATCTAACATTGCTTCCTAAAAATGCTGCAGCGTCTGTGGCTCATGTAGATATGACTGTTAAAATATTCAAAAGTACTGTATGGAAGCCAAACCTCACACATGTTCAGTTATGTGTTCACATGTAATAAGGTGCTTCCTGTAAGATCCAGTGTTTGTAGCTGATACAGTGTCAGAAGGCAGTGTTCATATTTACTTCTCAGCATGCATGTGCATTGAAAGACAATTTAAACATAATGCCTGAACAGACTTTCTACAAATGAACACTGAAATACAGAGAATAATGGCCCCATATGTGAAAGACACAGGAAACAAACACAAGCAGTAGGAACATTTATTATTATTGTCTTCTGGTATGCCATGGAGTCAGGTACAAATTTACCAGTGTTTTGGAAGAAAATGCTGCCTTAATTTTTACAATAGATGGACAGAGAACATTTCTCAATAATGTTTAAAAGTCCATCAGAATACGCATGGTCATATCCCTGAAGACAGTTATCTTTGTAGTCCTGCTGTGTAAACCTAAATATTAGCTGTTACAGTAGATATCTTGAAGCTTGGTGCTGCATTGTGAGCTAGGAATGCCGTTGCATGCCACAATCTGTCCTGCTGTTCTGTGTGCCATCAAAATGTGACTACCCAGAGAACTAACTGCATGGAGCAGAGTCCTTAGCTAGTCAAGAAATTCCCCACATTCATTGGAGCCTGTATTCACAAAAGCCCACCACTTGTTGCTGTCCTGAGCCAGATGAGTCCATTCCACACCCACCCATCCTATTCCTTCAAGATCCATTTTTAGGCATGTTCATGTAATTACACAATGCAACTATTAGTTTCTTTGCCTCTGTCTGTCTGTCTGTCTGCATGGAACAACTTGGCTATCACTGGACGCATTTGCTTCAAATTTGATATTCAGTATCAGATATCAAGATAATTCAAGTTTCATTAAAATCTGATAGAATGATGAGTACTTTATATATTTTTTTGATCATATCTCCCTCCATTTCTTCTTAGAAAGAGAAATGTTTCAGACAAGAGTTTTAGAGAAAATCAAAACGCACATTATATGTTCAATAACTTTTTTTCTGTCTGAAAATTGTGCCTTTTATGAGATAATGTGTAAAAATATTGTAGATCTGGACAGGTCACAGATGACAGTATGGCGCGTGCCTATTATATGCTCGATACCTTTTCTCTTATGTACAGTACTGACTATTTCCATATCCATATGGATTTTGTAATCCTGTAAGGATCCACGGAATGAGAGTAAATGATATGATACCTAAGGCTCCAGACAATACATATGTAACAATGCAGATGTACAATAAATGAAATGAAATGACACACTCAGAGTATGTAATACTTACAGATTTTCTCCTGCAACAATGGTTGCATGAATGCACGTCAATGTTACGTTGTACATACTATATTACCTGCCTTGTTAATATTATCCTTGCATCTATGCCAAGATCTTCCAAGTGGTATCTTTCTTTCTGGTTTTCCAATGAAAGTCCTGTAAACATTTGTCTTCCCTCTCATGTGTGCCACATGCCCAGCCAATCTAATCCTCCATGCTTTGGTGGCCCTAATAATATTGGTTGAAGAGTATGGATAATGAAGTTTGTCCTTATTCAGTTTCCTCCACTTTCCAATTACTTTGTCCCTCTTAGGCCCAAGTATCTTCATTATTGCTGTGTTCTTGAACACTTTCTGTCTCTATTCATCCCTGAATGTGCAAGATGAAATTTCACATGCAAAGTGAAAGGTTACAGTTTGTATACTTTCATTTTTATGTTTTTTTAAATAATAGTGGGAATGCTGGATTCCAAACTCAGTGATAAGCATTCTCCAGATAAATTCTTCTTGAATGATGTTTTGATATGTTAATGCTGTTCCCAGACATGCGCACATAGTTATGTTGCTTACGTACTGCTATTAAACCTGTGTTTTCCTGATAGTATTTACGTTTTTGCTTACTAAACTTGCGTCATCAGCATAGACCAAACTCTGACGTTTTACCCTTCAGTTTCATTTGAATAAAGGTAGACCAACTAGATGACACTTGCTTTATTATGTCAATTTACTGCTCAACATGTTTCGGATGTTAATACATCCATCTTCAGGAGCTTGCGACTACTTGTTGCGTTGTTGTGTAGGCTGACTTGAGGCGTGTAGGTGTTATGTCCTTTATTCAAATATCAAGATGATGCACAGTCCAATATGCTTAAGCTTCAGTTTCATCTTCACTGTTTCTTTTTTGGTGTTTCGATTACATTTTTTTTTCACTTCAGCCCAATGTGGGCCATGGCCTCCTCATTCTTGAGGTTTCTAGATCACACACACGATGCACCAGTTGGTAGGACTCCTGTGGACAAGTTATCAGCTCATCGCAGAGACCTCTACCGGACAGCACACAACGTTCCCAAACAACCATGCCCCCAGCAGGATTTGAACCCACAATCTCAGCAGGCCACTGACCTGCTGAGATTGTGGGTTAGACTGCACAGCCACCAGAATTGGCTGCTAATTACTTATACAAAAGGAAAATTGTAAAGCAGTGCTGATAAAGCATATCCTTATTTCAAACCATTCAGCATAGGAAGTTGTCAAGGCTGCTGTAAACTGTGTCAGATTTGGTTTCACCTCTTTTCTTCCAAACCTTCGGCTTAACCACATGGTCACATGGTTTCTTGCCATTGAATAGCATCATTAATTACAGTCTCACCCTCAGTGATACTGAAAGGCTTGGTCCACACTGCATTATTTCAGGCTTCCACTGCAAAGTAGATGAGATCTGTGTTCTTCTGGGATATCACACAGCATATAGTGGTAATTCCATACCAACATATCAGGACAACCTATCGGCCTCATCATCTCAGATTTTCTTGGCCCTTGAAGTTGGGACAGATAGGTTGTCTCATAACATTGGTCAGGAATTTGTACTATACACTATGTAATATCCCAGAATAGCATAGCTCTCTTGGTCCACATTCTCTTCCACCTCATTTAGCGTGAAGTTGTGGCTGCAGTATGTGCTAAAATGTTGCAGCAGTTTCAATGTGCTGTGTAGCAAAACCCTGTAAACCGAAATTGTGCAGTACCTTAATGTCATTCTGGTCCATATCACTTCACTGCAATGTCTCTGCTCAATATTAAACTCAGATGAAAGTTATCAACTTTCTGTAGAGTCTATTCATGACATGATATTAAATCTCTCTTTCGCCTCCTTATATGTATTGGTAATATTAATTCCTTATGGATAATTTTTCATAATTTCCTTGTCTTGACAAACAAAATTTCGTGTAAGCTGTATTTGATTATTCTTGTCAACACTTGTACCTCAACCTAAAGTCAAAGAAGTATTTCAGACTAACATTTTAATCTTAATTAGTAAAAGTATTTATTTACTTAACGGTGCCATACAGCCACTGTCTTTTCACCACAGAGGCCTGGGTTGATCCCCACAGTACTCCATATGGGTTTTGTGGTGAGCAAAGTGACTGGGCAGGTTTTTCCCGGAACACTTTCATTTTCCCCTGCCTGTTATCATCCCATCTGTGCTCTCTACTAAATCTATGATCAGAGGCTGTAACAGGAGTCCCATTTTATACCAAAGTACATACCAAGGGAC
>Ga0123353_10014582_pt1 | contig 11344 bp, 7 predicted proteins | sample TergutLab28metaG_3_FD_92763 | JGI IMG/M metagenome (GOLD analysis project Ga0123353, IMG submission 92763) | Labiotermes labralis P3 segment gut microbial communities from Petit-Saut dam, French Guiana - Lab288 P3 | ecosystem: Host-associated > Arthropoda: Insects > Digestive system > Gut ... | reverse complement strand
GATATGAGCCGGATATGAGCCGGATATGAGCCGGATATGAGCCGGAGAAATTCATTACCATAATGTGCCGTCTATGAACGCGGATCAAAACGGCAAACGCGAAGTGGGGCTGAGGGAATAACTGATGGATGACACAATGGTCGTGAACACGTTCAGAAATAACAAGAAAACACGGGGAATCTGCCCCGTGTTTGAAAAGTTTATGAAGTGGTTTTAACGATCCTGCTCAGCCTGATGTTCTTCTTCCGCCCTCACTTCTTGATCTTGAACACATACCAAATAATGGCGCCGATTATTATCAGCACGATTATCACTGCCAATGCCCAAATCCAAAGATCGCTGTTGCTGCTGCCGCCGTTGCTGTTGCTGCCTGGGGATATGCTGCTGTCGCTGAAGTATGCCTTCAGAGAAAGAGATGATGTGGCAGAGAGTGTGATTTCCAATGCCGTTTCCGTCGCCGGTGTCTCCCATTTCACGAAGCTGTAGCCGTCGCCGGCGACCGCTCTTACCGTAACGCTGTCGGAAGCGTTCAAAGGAACGGGCGAAGAATATCTGACGAAGTCGGAGCCGTTCACGCTGTATTCCGCATATCCGCTTCCCTGAGCGATGGTTATCGTCAGAGTGATAAGCGAACCCGGAGCGCTCTTCACAACGATCGTGTTGTTGTACATAACGTTAGTGAACGTGTACGAGCCGGTGATCTGTTCTTGCGAAAGATCCTTGCCGTTAACAGTTACCGACGAAATGTGATAACCGCTTGCTGCTGAGTAAGTGAACGTCTTGCTCGTTCCTCCCTGTACCGAGACCTGTCCCGACGGAGTTATCGTCGAGTTCGAATCGGACAACGCCGTAATGGAATAACTCGCGCCGGCAGACACAGGCGTTATCTCATACTGCACATCATCCTGGAATCTTACCTGGTAGTACGGGCTGTCGAGATCCCCTAACGTAATGTTATACGTTTTTGCAGTTATCGCAGGCGTCGGGTCGTATGAAAGAGAGCCTGTGAACAGACTTATGTCGAATGGATCTTCCGACGTCCACGTTTGCACCGGAGCGGGGTTTCCGTCGTATGCCTTGCTTCCGCCGTCAGGTGTTATCAGGACATTGTTCTCGATTGTCTTCAGGTAAGGATAGCCGTAGCCGTGGTCAGGATCGTTGGTATTAACGTACATTCCCCATATGATGTCGAAATCCCAGTCCGCAGCATCAATGAATGTGCTCGCCGGCGCGCCCTCCTCGAACGACACGGTGGCGTCCGCGGCAGTGGTGCTATAATCATCATACCCTATCCCGTCAAGCCCGTATTGCAGGAAGAAACAGCTCGCGACCGTGCCACTGTTGTCGTTCCATCCGACCACGCCGCCGACACCGATGCTAGTAATACTGCCGCCGACAGCGCCGGCGTTGTAGCAGTTCTTAACAGTGCCGTAGGTGTTGGATCCGACCACGCCGCCGACATCGTCTCCGCTGCCGGTGACAGCGCCGGCGTTGTAGCAGTTCATAACAGTGCCGTGGGAGTTGGCTCCGACCACGCCGCCGACATCGTCTCCGCTGCCAGATACGCTGATCATATTGTAGCAGTTCTCGATCGTGCCGGTGTTGTTGCCGACCACGCCGCCGACATAGTTTCCGCTGCCGTAAATGTTGCCATTGCCTGCAACGAAACAGTTCTCGACCGAACCGCCCTGGAGATTACCGACCACGCCGCCGACGAAATAGCTGCCTGTTATGTTCGCGTTAATAACGCCGAGGTTCATGATCTCGCCATTGTAGACATATCCTAACAAGCCGGCATAGTCAAGATCGGTATCGTTGATGACCAACCCGGTTATTGTGTGCCCGTTGCCGTCAAAGCTGCCTTCGAATGGATGTGTGTTGTCTCCGATCGGCACCCATCCGGCTCCGCCGTTGTATCCCGGGTTTCCGTTATCGAAGTATCCCGTAAGATCGAGATCGCCTCCGAGCTGCCAATACATATCGGAACTGTCATTGTTCATAACGAATAAGTTCTCAATGTTCTCGATCTGCTGCAACGTCGTTACTATGAACGGATCTGTATCGGAACCGCTGCCGCTGTCGGCGATCTGGTCCGAGGACTGTATCTCATACTGAATATCGTCCTGGAACCTTATCTGGTAGTATGGGCTGTCAAGGTCCCCCAACGTTATGTTGTACATGTTTACATTGATCGCAGGCGTCGGATTGTATGAGAGGGAGCCTTTGAACAGACTCTTGTCTGAAGGATTATCCGAAGTCCATGTTGGTTCCGGAGCGGGGGTCCCGTCAAAGTCTTTGCTTCCGCCGTCAGGCGTTATCAGAATGAAATTGTCGATCGTCTTGAGGTATGGGTAGCCGTAGCCGGAGATACTGGTATCTCCGCTGATGGTATACAGCCCCCAGATACTGTCGAAATCCCAGCCTTTTCCGCTCAACGTGTCATAGGGAGGGTATTTGTTCTCTGTCTGCAGATCGGCAACTGAAGTACGCGCGGCGCCTGTGTCCAAGCCGGTGTTGCCTATTCCATGAAGTGTGCTGTTGAAAACGCCGCTCTCCCATTTGAAGAAACAGTTCTCGACCGTGCCGACGTTGCTGTAGCCGGCCACGCCCCCGACATTAGTTGTGCCACTGACTGTGCCTGTGGCATAACAGTTCTCAACCGTGCCGCCGGTGTTGTATCCGACAACGCCGCCGATATTGCTGCTGGTGGTGCCACTGCTGACGGCGCCGGTGTTGTAACAGTTATCGACCGTGCCAGTGTTGTATCCGACCACGCCGCCGACATAGTATATGATGCCGGTAACAGCGCCGGTGTTGTAACAGTTATCGACCGTGCCGGTGTTGTATCCGACGACGCCGCCGACATAGTTTCCTCTGATGTTGACATCGCTGGTGTTGTAACAGTTCTCTATTGAACTTTTAATGTTTTCACCGACGACGCCGCCGACATCGCCGCTACCGCTGACTGTGCCTGTAACAAAACAGTTCTCGATCGAACCGCCCTGGAGAATACCGACCACGCCGCCGACGAAATTGCGGCCAGTTATTTTCGCGTTCACGAGGCCGAGATTCATGATTTCGCCTTTGTTGACATAACTGAACAGCCCGGTATTGTCAAGACCGGTATCGTTGATGACCAACCCGGTTATTGTGTGTCCGTTGCCGTCAAAGCTGCCTTCGAACGGATTTGTACCGTCTCCGATCGGCACCCATCCGGCGCCGCCGTTGTATCCCGGGCCTCCGCTTGCGAAGTAACTCGTTGCATCGATATCATTTCCGAGCTGCCAGTACACTCCGCCGCTTAGATTGTTCGCAACGAAATAGTTCTGAATGTTCTCGATCTGCTCCATCGTTGTTACAATGTACGGATCTGTTTCCAAACCGCTGCCGCTGTCGGCGATCTGGTCCTTAGACCATATCTTGTACTGTACATCGTCCTGGAATCTCACTTGGTAGTACGGGCTGTCAAGCGTTCCCAACGTTATGTTGTACGTATTTGCATTCGTCGCAGGTGCCGGGTCGTATGACAGAGAGCCTATGAACAGACTTATGTCGTAAGTATCATTCGAAGTCCATGTTGGCACCGGAGCGGGGTTCCCGTCAAAGATCTTGGTTCCGCCGTCAGGTGTGATCAGAACATTATTGCCGATCGTCTTTAGGTATGGGTATCCGTAACCGGGATTACCTGTATCGCCGCCAATGGTATACATACCCCATACGTTATCGAAATTCCAGCCTGTTCCGGATACTGTGTCATAAACCGGGTATGTGCTCTGCGTCTGCAGTTCAGAATCTGAGGTCCGCGCAGCGCCTGTGCTCACGGAATCGTAGCCAATTCCATAGAGAGAGCTGTTGAACACTCCCTCCTCCCATTTGAAGAAACAGTCCACGACTCCGCCGCTGTAGAGATTATAGCCAACCACGCCGCCGGCATAGAATCCGCTGCCTAAAAGAGAAACAGCGCCGGTGTTGTAGCAGTTCTCTACCATGCCCCCCTCGTTTCTGCCTACCACTCCGCCAACATAGTCACCGCCGCCGGTAAGAGTAACAGAGCCGGTGTTGTAGCAGTTCTCGACCGTGGCTTTGTCGTTATAGCCGACAACACCGCCGACATTGTATCCGCCGAGGCCGGTGATAGTGACGGGACCGGTGTTGTAGCAGTTCTCGACCGTGCTGATTACCGTATCATAGCCAACCACGCCGCCGACACTGTTGCTGCCGGTTACAGCGCCGGTGTTGTAGCAGTTCTCGACCGTGCCGTCGTCGACTCCTGCCACGCCGCCGACATAGTATCCGCCGCTGACCGCACCGGTCACAAAGCAATTTGATATAGTTCCGCCTTCTACGTAACCTGCTACGCCGCCGACATAGCTTCCGCCTATTATGTCGACGTTCGTAACTCCGAGGTTCGTGATCGTGCCGGTGACGATATATCCGAATAGGCCGGTATAGACAAGATCGGTATCATAGATGAACAGCCCGGTTATTGTGTGCCTGTTACCGTCGAAGCTGCCTTGGAACTGATTTGTATCGTCTCCGATCGGCACCCATCCTGCGCCGCTGTTGTATCCCGGGCCTTTCTCTGCGAAGTATCCCGTTGCATCGATATCCTTTCCGAGCTGCCAATACTTTCCGTCGCTTAGACCGTTCGCTACGAATACGTTCTGAATATTCTCAATCTGCTGCATCGTTGTTACAACATACGGATGATCAGCATCCGCACCGCTGCCGCTGTCGGCGATCTGCCAGAACAGCTTCGGATATGTTTTTCCTTCAAGAATGAACCATATCGGAGGAGCACCGCTTATCCCGCTGAAATCCCAGCCCTTTCCGGTTGACGTACTATAGGAAGGGAATGTGCCCTGAGTCCTCATCGCGGTATCATTGATCGCTGCGGCGTCAGTTGTATTCGAGGGTTGGTTGCCTATTCCATCATGCCCATCGTCTAAGAAGAAACAGTTATCGATCGTGCCGCTATCGTTGCTACCGACAACGCCGCCGGCATTGCTTCCGCTGCCGGGTAAAGAAACAACGCCTGTGTTGTAGCAGTTATCGATCCTGCCGTAGATGTTGCTACCGACGACGCCGCCGGCATTGCTTCCGCTGGCGGTTATTGAAACAACGCCGGTGTTGTAGCAGTTATCGACTGTGTCGCCGTTATTGCCGGCCACGCCGCCGGCATTGCTCCCGCCGCCGTCTAAATAAACATCGCCAATGTTGTAGCAGCTCTCGACCGTGGCGTAGTTGCTGCCCGCCACGCCGCCGGCATTGTTTCCGCCGCCTTCTAAAGAAACATCGCCTATGTTGTAGCAGTTCTCGACAATGCCGCTGCTGTAGCCGATAACGCCTCCTGCATTGTCTCCGCCGCCGTCTAAAGAAACAACGCCTGTGTTGTAGCAGTTCTCGACATTGCCGTAGTTGTTGCCGGCCACACCGCCGGCATTGCTCCCGCCGCCGGTTAGGGTGACGGTACCTGTGTTGTAGCAGTTCTCTACTGTGATGTTAGGTTCATTGTAGCCGGCCACGCCGCCTACGCTGCTTCCGGTGCTGCTGTTGACATCGCCGGTGTTGCAACAATTCTCTACCGTGCTGCGGTTGTCGCCGACCACACCGCCGACACCGTTTCCGCTGCCGTTGACTGCGCCGGTGTTGTAGCAGTTCCTAACTGTGCCGTAATTGCTCCATCCGATCACTCCTCCGACACCGGTGCTGCCGTTGACATCGCCGGCGTTGTAGCAGTTCTCGACAGTGCCGGTGCCGTTGAAACCGGCCACGCCGCCGCAGTTGCCCCCGCTTCCGTTCATAGTAACTGTGCCTGTGTTGTAGCAGTTCTCGAGGGTGCCGCTGTTTTCGTTGCTGCCGGTCACGCCGCCGACAGATCTTCCGCCGCCGTTGATAGTAACGGTTCCGGTGTTGTAGCAGTTCACGACCGTGCCGTTGTTGTCGCCGACCACGCCGCCGACACTGCTTCCTTCGCCGCCGGTAACATCCCCGGTGTTGTAGCAGTTATCGACCGTGCCGTCTATGATGCAGCCGACAACTCCGCCGACATTGTCTCCGCTGCCTGTGACTGTGCCCGTTACAAAGCAGTTCTCGATCGTGCAATTGCCGAGGACACTGCCTACCAGGCCTCCGACACATTGGGATCCGCTCACTTCCACATCCAAAACACCAAGGTTCTCGATTGTGCCGACCGATACCTCACCGAACAGGCCGATGTTGCCGCCGGTATTGATAAACAGTTTAGAGACAGTGTGCCCGTCACCGTTGAAGTTGCCGGAGAAGTTATTGGTAACGCTTCCTATCGGCGTCCACGGCGTCGAGTTCAGATTCAAATCCGTCGTAAGAATAAACCAGTCTCCTGAGTGATCGTTGCCGTAATTGTTCACATCATCCGCCAGAGCGGCGAGGTCTTCCACACTGCTGATCTGATACGGATCGTTGACCAATCCGGATCCGGTCCAAGTTCCGGCGGCCGACGAATTCTCGGAGCCTCCGGGCGCTATGGTCACGGCCGCCGCGGCGGCCGTGACCACAACAAGCGCCAGCATTGCGTACATGAGGAAAGAGCGTTTCCCGAACAACTTGTTCTCTTTCTTTCCGCTGTTGTTTTTTGAATGTACTTTCATTGATATGCCTTCTATGCCTTTCGTTCAAATTTTCCCAAGGGGGAACAGCGATCCTCCCCCGTCGTGCAAGGCTCGAAAAAATAACCATCCTCTGCCGTTCGATCGGCAGAATTCTTCGGGCCTGTGCTCCTCCTCCTCAGGCTGATCGACTATGTATGGGTAATGACCACTTTATAACTTTATGTGACCCTGCAGAGGATCTCCGGATCGGCAGGAAGAGAAGATCTGCAAAACAGGAACAATAAGATGAATGCAGCGGTCCGAGATTCCGGACTAGTGTTCCGTTTCATGAGAAATGATCTGTACATGGGCCGCTTGGCTGAAGGGCAGACCATGAGGGAATACGCGAAGAAGGGTCGAGGAAATCCCTGATTTGACGACTCCCTGTGATCGAGTTTTGTTCAGAACCTTGGTTCGAATCCTCGTTCGCTCATTGTTAGAATATTCATCCTATATCATAATAATGTATCAAAGTGACAGGTTTTTCATGCTATAACATAATGATCTACAAAAATGCAGATAATTCATCTTCTAACGTGATCTTTTGATTACAGCCCCGAGACTTTAATTCTGGTAAACAAAAGACCCCGGGAGAGCCTGTGATTATTTTCTGTGTAAATGGAATAATATACATCCAGAACAATTCTTTTTCGGAGATCAAATGACCTTCTGCATAAAATGCGGCAAAGAGCTTCAGGAAGGCTCGGCATTCTGCCATGCCTGCGGATATCCCGTGAATGCACAGGAACCCAACCAGAATCAATACCAGAACCAGAATCAGTGGAACGGTAACAGGAACTACTATACTCCACGGTATCAGGAAAAGGATGTCGCGATAACCCTCATTTTGAGTATCATTCTGGGGCTGATCGGCCTCATGGGGATCGGGCAGATATATGTGGGGAGGGCCAAAAGAGGGGCTTTGATCATGATCGCCGGAATTCTTCTAGCCGTCGCATCGTATATAATGTTGTTCGTATACCTCACATCAGACTATTTTTGGGGTTATTATGACCCTTACTACGGCACATACAGCGGACCGGACCTCGGCGCTGTGTTAGCCTTTACGGCCGTGATCTCCCTCATACACCTGATATTCTTCATTTGGCAGGCGTACGACTCGTACAAACTGGCCAAGAAGTACAACCAGGAACTGAACAGCACAGGGAAGCCGCCGTGGTGACAGCTCCTGTATCAATATGGCTACATAGCCATACATAGGACAGGACATTTCAATAGAGAAGCCTAGTTCGTCATTCGGTGAACCTACCGTTCTCTAATATATTTAAACAGAGATAATGACAAGGGGTATACAATGGCTTATTGTCCAAAATGCGGAAAACAGGTCGATGACGGATCTGCCTACTGTCCCGGTTGCGGGGCGGCGTTGTCAAATTCGTCCGGAGGCCAGAATTATAATCAAAATTATAATCAAAATTATAATCAGAACAGTAATCAAAATTACAACCAGAACAACAACCAGAACAACGATCAGAACTGGAGCAACAACTACGGTCCGGGTCAATTCAACAATAATGTTCATCAAGTCACACAAGGTCTCGGAGTGGCGCTGACGATCATCCTCGTGCTGGGGGTAATATGGGCGTTCATATCGATAGTAGCGGCTATTTTCTACTTTGTCGGAGGCGGTTATGTCATACTCTTCGCATTCGTAGGATCAGCGTTGATCGGCCTTGGGATAGTATATCTGATAGGCGGACTCCTGACCTTGCTGAGCTGTTATTACATACTCAAACGTATTGAATTCCAGAGAGCGTTAATATTCTGTATCATCGGTTCGGTTATCGCTCTGGTAACAGGCGGTGTCATCATCGGCATCATCGGACTGGTCTTTGCGATCCTTCTCAACAACGAAAAGCACAGATTTACAACTTAAACCAAACAGCCGCTCCGGCGGCCTTTTCTTTTAATTATCCAGCATAATATATACTTGCAATATTATTCATTGTCGGCAAAATTGCCTTAAGGATTCCATCTTATCCCGCAGGAAGATGGATGGGAGAAAAAAATACAAAATAATAGGGATAATTATGGCAGATAAAACTAAAGAAAAGAAGAATCCGTTGGTGTCGCTTATCGGCGGATTGGTAATGACGATCATCCTTGTGATCGTTGTGCCGGTAGTGGTGAGTTTCTTCATCCAACCGGTCGTAAGCGACGCCATCGGAGATACGACCCTGGTAGGCCTCTCTTCCGGTGCGATAGGCGCGATTGTGATGTTCATTGTGTTGGTATTGTTCATGCTGCTCTTGGGCGGCGGAGCCATACTGAGAAGGTTCGGAATAATCGGAGTGATCGGTCTGATAATCGCTTACGTGTGGATGGGCCAGACGTGGGGATGGGTCTTGCCGGTCATTATCGTAGCGCTCCTGGGCGGGTTCTCGTACTTGCGTGATAGGAAAAAAGGCAAGAAGTAAGATCGAACCGAAGATAATTTTTCAATCAAACGGGGGACAACCCCCCTCTTTAACAACTTTGAGACAGATTTGAAAACCATTCAGCTGCGCACGGCAAGTCTGAAAGTAGCTATCACGGAATGCACAGCGCCGTTCTGAGTAAGGTCGCTTTTCATCAGAAGTATCTTCGTGCAGGAAAAAGACCCGAAATCCGTAGACTTTTCTTCGCTGAGCATGTTCAGAAGAGCATCAGACGGTGTTTTGACCCTTCCGATCGTCACATGGGCTTTGAACGGTTTCTTGTCATAATCTATCATAGATGAGTCAAGCATACTGTCCAGAGAAGACAGGATATCTTTGAAAGGTTCTCCGAGATCGGCGCCGATCCAAACAACACGAGGATCTTTATTATTGGGGAATGCCCCCATCCCTTTCATTGCAACGCTGAACGTTTCGAATTTTTCTATGGATCTCATCTTTTCCGAAAGCTCCTTGATCTTTTTCGACTCAACATCGCCCAGGAACCTCAGAGTAAGATGGATCTCCTTCGGAACATTGGTCCCCTTGATGCTTCTGAGCTTTTCCTGAGCTGTCCTGACGGCGGGCGTAGCCGGAATAACGAACGAGACGAACGACCTTATCATTTCCATGTTCTTCATTCACCGATAAGATAAGACCGTATATGAATGTGGGTCGATGCCATCGGTATACTGAAAAGGTAAAATAGTTAGGTTGGATAGATAGTCCAGTGGATGCAGCGGAAGAGGACGAGAAGACCAAGGACGTAGAGACGTTATTGGGTGACCCGAAGAAAGCTATCCTTGCGATAGCAGTCCCGACAACCGTTGCAATGGTAGCCCAATCCGTCAACAATCTGGTGGATGCAATGTGGGTGTCCGGATTGGGAAGGGACGCCCTCGCTGCAGTCGGATTATTCTTTCCGTTATTCTTTATCATCATCGGCGTAAGCTCGGGAATCGGGATCGGCGCCGCATCGGCGATATCAAAAAGGATCGGCGCCGGGAATAAGGCCGATGCCGATAGGACAGCATCGCACGCGATCGTCCTGGTTCTGATAGGAACGGTCATTATGACGATACTTCTGTTCGTGTTCCTTGAACCGATAATAAGAGTATTCGCCACAGGCGCCCAGGAAGGTACTATCCAACAGTGTCTCAGTTACGGACGGCCGATCATCATCTTCATGACCATTTTCATGCTGACCGGCGTGCTTTCCAACGTAATGAGATCGGAAGGCGCGGCAAAGCGCGCCATGTACATTCTGATCTTGGCCGCGGTGATCAATCTGATTCTGGATCCGTTCTTTATCTACGATTATGGATTGGGGTGGGGGATGACCGGCGCCGCAATGGCGACCGTCGTTGCGGAATGCATTGCTCTTGCGGCGATGTTCTATTGGTATTTCATAAAAAAGGACATGTATCTGAGGTTCAGGTTCAAAGGCTTCAGGTTCGACGGTGCAATAATAAAAGACATCTTCAAGGTGGGAATTCCTGCTTCTTTTCAAATGACGATCATCTCCGTCGTTTCGATATTCATGAACCTGATGCTTCTGAAGGCGGGAGGGGATGACGGCGTAGCCATCTATTCATCCGATTGGAGGATACTCAGCATCCTTACGATACCTTTGTCGGGCATAGCCTCCGGAATAGTTCCGGTCTGCGCGGCGGCATTCGGAGCAAAACGTTTCGATAAGATCAAAATTGCATACACATACGCTCTGAAGCTGTCTGTCCTGCTGATGATTGTTGTTTGTGCGATCACCATTATCTTCGCGACTCAGATGGTTTATGTTTTCACGTACGATCCGGGCACTCAATATCTGAGGGGCGGTATGGCCGAATTTCTTATGATCGCCGCATTATTCCTGCCCTTCATGGCCATGGGAATGTGCGCTGAATCGTTCTTCCAATCCCTCGGTATGGGACTGAGGTCTCTTACTTCGACGTTATTCAGGAATTTCCTCATGATCCCGTTATGCTATGTTGCGATGATCGCGACCTCCGGTCTGACGTACATATGGTGGGGGGCTACGCTTGCGGAAGTGATAGCATCATCTTTTGTGATCGTTTGGAGCTTCATGATCCTGAAGAACGTCATGAAAGGAACATATCTGCCAACGGGAACAGTGTCTGTGTGAGCATTCGACATAACTTTTAGATAGAAACTTAACATAACTATCATCACGCCTTGCGCGTAGGAAGCTGCCGCATGATCAGAACATTTCCAATTCAGACGACTCACCTGTATCTCAGGCAGTTCGTTATTTCGGATGTT
>Ga0123353_10014581_pt1 | contig 11345 bp, 4 predicted proteins | sample TergutLab28metaG_3_FD_92763 | JGI IMG/M metagenome (GOLD analysis project Ga0123353, IMG submission 92763) | Labiotermes labralis P3 segment gut microbial communities from Petit-Saut dam, French Guiana - Lab288 P3 | ecosystem: Host-associated > Arthropoda: Insects > Digestive system > Gut ... | reverse complement strand
TTACATCAAGTTGCTCAATTACGAAAAAGCAATTGATTACCTGCTTCGCGCAAAAAAAATAATGGATGAGAATCCAACAGACAGAGCCGCATTCGTACTATTTGAAATTGAACTGCTCGGAGAACTTGCCGAGGTATTCATGACAACCGGGCAACCCGAAAAAGCATTGCCTTTGTTAAACAGATCTTACGAATTGGCTGTTGATAAAGAATTTTTACCTGAAATGGTGTTAGGATTAAGTCGTTTATCAAACTTTTATAGTTCCGAACGCAAAGACTTCCATCAAGCGATGACCTTTAGCAGGAAAGCATTACAAATTGCAGAAAAAACAGAAATGCCTTACTTTATCAGTCATGCAGAAAGAAATATGATGAAAGTATGCTTTGGTTTACAAGACTATCAATCAGCATCTCATTATGCCGAACAGGCGCTATCGAAAACCAAAGAAGGCGATTGGGACTATTTGCAGGATATATATGGACATCTCATTATGATACATGCTTTATTGGGCAATGTAAGTCTATCGGAAGAGTATTTGAAAAAATATAACGATATGACGGTCAAATTATCCGATAAAAATCTACATGGCGCCCTTCAGGAGATGGAAGTAAAATACGATGTGCAGCAAAAGGAACTTGAAATAATCCGCAAACAGGCAGAGATTGACCGGCAAACAGCAATCCGCAACCTCTCTTTTATGACGCTTGCTATTGCTTTATTGATTGTAGGACTGATGGTTTATATCGTTCGCCAACGCAACCGCCGCAACCGCGAACTCGCTGAGATGAACGCCATTAAAGACAAGTTCCTCAGCATTATTTCACACGACTTGAAAAACCCTGCCATTATGCAACGCGATGCCTTGCAACTGCTAACAGAACACGCCGACAAATGGGAACCCAACAAATTATATGTCTATTATCAACAACTGCTCAAGTCGGCAAGCGGATTAGTTGACTTGCTCCAAAACCTGCTCAACTGGGCGCAGATACAAACGGGAATAGAAAACTATCGTCCTTTTCTATTTGATCTCGTTCTTGCCTTAAAACCCGACCTTGAAGTCATCAAAAGTATGGCAGAGTGCAAGACAATTACATTTGAGGCGCACCTGCCTCCAACCGCCATCGTTACCGGCGATGAGAATATGCTCCTCACCGTTGTGCGCAACCTGCTCTCTAATGCTGTTAAATTTACGGCAGCGGGAGGAAGGGTTGCATTGGAAATTGCGGAATGTAGGGACGATGCGCGCAACGTCCCTACGAAATATATCGTTTCGATGAGCGATGATGGCGTAGGGATGACATCAGAGCAGATAGATAACCTCTTCCGCATTGATCACCAGCAATCTCGCCTCGGCACTGCCGGCGAAAAAGGCACCGGCTTAGGCTTAATCGTGTGCAAGGAGATGATAGAAAAACATGGCTGCAAGCTGTACGTGGAGAGTGAAGCAGGAAAAGGAAGTAAATTTTGGTTTGAAGTATTGAAAGGGCTTTGAGAAATAAGGGTTTGTTTTTTTGTTAATTGCCCGCTAAGGCGTATTCTCGAAGTAAACACTCCCTTGAAACTGCGTAATACATCCGATTTAAACACAAAAACCACCAAATTAACCTTGTAATTTGCTGGTTTTTACTGCCTTTCGGACTTCAGAGCGGAAAACGAGACTCGAACTCGCGACCCCGACCTTGGCAAGGTCGTGCTTCATCCGCTAAAAGGCTTCGCCTTTCAGCTCCTACCAACTGAGCTACTGTGTTTTACGAGGGTGTTTTTTTTGTGAAAATGCAGGTTTTGGAATTAGGTAACACACTAAGTGTAACATTTATGCTCAAACGTCTGCGGTTAATAATTAATTTAATTTGTTGATTTATAAATATCTTAGATAACAATTTCTTGGGAAAATCCCGCCAATTTAAGAGCAAGAATTTTTATGTTTTATGACAAAAATTTGGGAATTTTTACTTTATATACCTCCAAAAAATTGTGTCATTAAATAAAAGTTTTATTTTTGCGCACTAATAACTTAACATGTACAAAACGGATATTATGAATATGTGGAATACTAAAGTTTCTAAGAAGTTACCACCTCTAACCTAAATGTTTCGTATGGAAAGTATAAAAATAAACAAAGTAACACCATTGCAAGATTTGGACTTGCTTATTGAATTCAATAACGGCATTCATAAAAAATATAGTGTGGATTTGCTTTTTAAACAGTTTCCTGAATATAGAGTTTTAGAACATAAGCCTTTATTTGATTCCGTATATGTGGATTGTGGCGGCTATTCTATTGCATGGACACCAGATATTGATATTTCCGAGTGGGAACTTTGGGATAACGGTGTTAGCGTTCAAACCGCGTTGTAAATCTTTAAATGACTTTAATTGATAAATTGATAAATGAATAATAATCAACAAAACCATTTTGTATTATGACATAAAAAACAACGTGCTACTAAGCGCATTATAAGACATATAAAAAAGCATTAGGCTTTTATCTTTCTTACTTAAAGTTTGACAATTTGAAGATACTGGAAGATAAGTTTGATGTTCGCGGAGAGCGTGGACTTAACTTATTTGTAGTATCGGGTCTCGTCAAACACCTAAGTAAGCGGATATTTTAAGTATCACGCTTTTTTTTATTGTCCGAAACGAAACAAAAAAACCAAACAAATACTTTTAAACCAAATTATTAACCAAAAAATATTTTATTATGAAAAAGAAACTTTTACTTTTATTGACGGCCTTGCTATTGAGTGGGGCAAGTGTATTTGCGCAAGTTGTAGATGGTGGCACTACGGGGCCGCTTACTTGGAATATAAGCAATGATACGCTTTACGTTAATGGGAGTGGTACTATGCTGAATTATTCCCCAAATAACACTCCATGGCATTCTTATCGTGATTTTATTAATGCTGTTATAATAGGCGATAGCGTTACATCTATTGGAAGCTGGGCTTTTGAGAATTGCAGTAATTTAACTTCCATTACTATTCCTGAAAACATTACAAGCATAGAGTGGGGTGCTTTTGAGAATTGCAATAGTTTACAAACGATAAATTTTAATGCAATTAACTGCATAACAATAACTGCTCCTCTTTGGAGTAAACTAACTACAGTAAACATAGGCGACAGGGTTGAAACCATTCCTGATGGTGCTTTTCAGTTTTTAGACAGTTTAACATCCGTAACCATTCCCAATAGTGTTACAACGATTGGAGATTGTGCCTTTTGTTACAGTGCTCTTACATCCGTAACTATCGGAAATAGTGTTACAACGATTGGAAATCAGGCTTTTTACTCTTGTAGCAGCTTGGCTTCTATCACTACATATGCCATAACTCCGCCAACGCTGGAAAGTAATACTTTTATCGGTGTCCCTACAAATGTTCCTATCTATATTCCCTGCTTGACCTATAACAGCTATCACAATGCGTATGAATGGAATAATTTCACCTATTTTATTGTAAATGGACCAACTTCAGATACAACTTCTTATCATGCTATAAAATGTTATAATGTGCCATATACCGACGATAATTTTGCCACACCTATTTATTATGCAGGTACTTATTACCAAATATTGGCTAATAGTTTGGATTGTGATAGTGTTGTGTGTCTAACTCTTATAGAGAATTCGTATAATAATACTTATTATTCTGCGTCTATCTGTCAAGGAAGTTCTTATACCGATAATAATTTTACCGATTTAACAGAAGCTGGAGTATATTCTATAACATTACTTAATGTCAATTTATGCGATAGCACTATTATATTAACATTATTCGTTACTCCTATGCTGAGCGGAACGACGGGAGATCTGACATGGACTTTATGTGATGGTACGCTTACTATTAGCGGTAGTGGGGCAATGCCGGACTATGCTTATTCAGGCACCAATATGCCGCCATGGGCCTCCTATAGAAATTCTATTCGTACTGTTATTCTGCAAACCGGCGTTACAAATATAGGAAGTTCTGCTTTTACTTATTGCAGCAATTTAACGTCTGTAACAATTCCTAATAGCGTTACAACTATTGGAGATAACGCTTTTGCTTCTTGCGGTTTAACCTCCGTAACAATTCCTGATAGCGTTATTACTATTGGGAATGGTGCTTTTCAGTCATGCAATTTAACGTCTATAACGATTCCTAATAATGTTAAAACTATTGGAGTTGCTGCTTTTGCGATGTGTAGCAGTTTACAAACAATCAATTTTAATGCGATTAACTGTACAGGAATGGAATTATGGCCAGAACTATGGCCGCCTCCATTTTATAATTGCCCAGCACTAACAACATTGAATATAGGCAATGATGTTGATACTATTCCAAGCTCTGTTTTTTCGTACTGTATTAGCTTAACGTCAGTAACTATTCCCAATAACGTTACAACTATTGGAGGTGGTGCTTTTTCGTACTGTATTAGTTTAACGTCTGTAACAATTCCTAATAGCGTTACAACTATTGGAGGTGCTGCTTTTTCTGGTTGCAGCAGTTTAACGTCTGTAACAATTCCTAATAGCGTTACAACTATTGGAGATCATGCTTTTTCTGGTTGCAGCAGTTTAACGTCTGTAACAATTCCTAATAGCGTTACAACTATTGAAGATGGTGTTTTTTGGTACTGTATTAGCTTAACGTCAGTAACTATTCCCAATAACGTTACAACGATTGGAAATTGGGCTTTTTCTGGCTGCAGCAGTTTAACGTCTGTAACAATTCCTAATAGCGTTACAACTATTGGAGATGTCGCTTTTCGTTTTTGCGGTTTAACATCCGTAACTATTCCCAATAATGTTACAACGATTGGATATTCTGCTTTTTATGGTTGTGAAGCCTTAGCTTCCGTAACTATCGGAAATAGCGTTACAACTATTGGAGGTTGGGCTTTTGAGAATTGCAGTAATTTAACTTCCGTCACCACATACGCTACAACTCCGCCTACGCTGGGAAGTAATACTTTTACCGGTGTCCTTGTAAATATTCCTGTCTATATTCCCTGCTTGACCTACAACAGCTATAGTACTGCGTACGGATGGAATAATTTTACCAATTTTATTGTAAATGGACCAACAACCGCAGATACAACTTCTTATAATGCCATAAAATGCTATAATGTCCCTTACACCGACCATAACTTCACCACTCCTATTTACAGCATAGGCACTTACTATGTCACATTGCCAAATGTCCATGGTTGTGATAGTGTTGTATCTGTAACACTTACAGAAAATCCTTATATTCCGGCTACTTATTATTCCGCCACTATCTGCCAAGGCAGCAGTTATACAGATGAGCATTTTACAAACTTAACGCAAGCCGATACTTATGAAACTGTGCTGCAAAATGTAAATGGCTGCGACAGTATTGTGCGTTTACATTTATACGTTACGTTCTCCCCCGAACAGCAACTCTGCATGATTTCGGTAGATAATAACAACCACAACGAAATTGTGTGGAAAAGGGAAAGCGAGGCGGTTTCCTACAACGTTTACCGCGAGGGCATAGTAGTAGGCAATTACGAACTGATTGCCAACGTGCCCTACAGCAGCCCCAACAGTTTTGTGGATATGGAAAGTAATGCCAAAATCCGTTCCTATCGCTACAAGGTTGCTGCTATTGATACTTGCGGCAATGAATCGGTATTAAGCGAGTCTCACAAAACCATGCACTTAACCATTGGTGCGGGAATGAACAACTCATGGAATCTGATCTGGACAGCATACGAGGGGACGGAATACGCTACCTACAACATCTATCGCGCAAGAGGCAACGCAAACAACCCCGGCGAGTTTTCACCGATAGGCACCATGCCCGCCGGAAATACCTCGTACACCGATTTTTCCGCTCCGAACGGTAATGTTTACTATATGGTTGAAATTATGTTGAATGCCCCATGTGATGTAGGGAAATCTCTTTCTTCTATCAAATCCAATATTGCGACCAATACGCCGGATGTGGGGATTGTAGAGACGCATTGCAATGCGTCTCTACAGGTGTACCCCAACCCCACGAATGGTCAATTAAAAATTAAAAATTACGAATTACGAGATGGAATAATTGAAATTTTTGATGTTTACGGCAGAAACGTATTATCGCATACCGCAAACCTCACACCGCATACCGCAAACCTCACACCGCATACCGCAAACCTCACACCGCATACCGCAATCAATATTTCGCATTTGGCGAGTGGCATCTACTTTTTGCGGGTTGACGGGCAAACAGTGAAAGTGGTGAAGAATTAAGCCAAATAGTTATTTTCCCGATAACAACGGGCTCGGCACCACCGTCTCCTTCTTCAAAACAATATCCTTGTCTTTTTCTACTTCTAACTCTTGAAATACAATCGCTTTCGGCACAATAAAACTTGCCGGTGCACCTACTAAAGCAAATCTGGAGTTCCATGTGGAATAACCGCCTTGTTTGCCTTTTTGCATCGTATTATACACCTCTTGCGTATCAGCTACGCCAATAATTCGTTTGAAGGATTTCAAAGATAAATCGGCAATTTTGGCGGAACGCACCAACTCTTCCGTGCCATCTGCTACAGATATTCTATAGATGTAAACCGGTCGGGAAATTCCAAAAGCTCCTGAAGTTGCGGGGAGAAACGCGGAAAGTCCCGGAACACCCGCCATAGGATTCGCCATTTTACGCACAATATAGGCGTATTCGTAATCTTCTTCTTTGGCGGCGGCGATTAACGCGGCTTTTAAAGCCTCATAACTCATGGTTTCCGTAGATGACAATTCTAAAACTCCAGATCCTAATGTTCCTGTTAATGCCCCGTCGGATATGGCAAAGCAATTCGCGCCGTTAGAGTTTCCGTTTTTCATGGTGGGCGTTCTGTCGGTGAGTAATCTTCTCAAAACACCATCTTCAATAAGTACGGTAGATGCCGGTACAACTCCCTGTGCATCTACTTCATAATAACCAATGAGCGGTGTGCCGTTGTACATTTTTTGGTTACGAATAGCCGTAACCGAAAATTCTCTCGTAATTACCTTTTTATCTGTAAGTTGTTCTAATCTATTTTCTTTGGGCAACCATTGCGCATAGCGTTGAAGCAGTATCGGGTTGCTGATAATTGGTTTTCTGGCAGCCAACAGTCCATTGGGATTATCCACAAAACATTGAGATACGATCTCCCCTACCGCTTCTCCTTCAAACATTACCGGTCCGCTGTACGATTCGTTAATTGCCGGAGCCGTGCGCAATTGCGTTAATAAAGTAGCCATTTGATTCACTTGCGGTTGCAAAACTGCGAGCGTTGGAATTTGGTCAGGGGTGTTGAAGTAGAAATTGATGTAATCCATTAGCGGTTCGCCGTCTGTGGCTACGGCTTCTGCATAAACCCTCAGGCAAACCAACGAAAACGGCGCTTTATACTTTACCCCCTCGCTGTTGGTGTACAACGCATTTGCGGTATAAATATAAGCGTTCACTCCCGATTTTGTAAGCTGCGGATATTTAGTAAAAACGGCAGATAATTCTTTGGTTAAAGCTTCAATTTTAGCTTTATCAAAGGTAACTTGCTGAGATGGAGCTATTTTATTTATAATAGGGATACTTGTGAAATCCGCCAAATTTCTCTCATCTTCCGGTATGTTTTGTTGATTCAACGCCGCTGATTTGGCTTCAATTAACTCTGCGGCTTCTTTATACTGCACATCGGTTTCTGCCCAAAGACTACGACGCACTGCATCATAACTGTTTTCCAACGTTACAGGTATTTCAAAAGAACCTCCGTACCAACCAAATAACTTGTTTTCATTAATGAAGTTGAGATTGTTTCTTTGGTGATCTCCCACCAGCACAGAAGTTTCCTGATTTCTCAGCGGTCTGTCCATCACTCTCACTAATGCGCCAAGCTGTGCCTCAGCGCTATACAAATTAGCATCTGTAATTAAATAACTGAGGTAGTAAGGCGATTTTAACTTATCTAGTTTTAGTTCCGACATATTCCGGTTCATTTCATCTTGCATTGCTCTAAAAACAACACTTTCAAAAGATTCTGTTTGCGCAAAGGTGAAAAAACCTGCCACAAACAAAATTAACATAATGATGTATTTTCTAATGTTTTTCATAATAATTCTTTTAATTCTTAATTCTTAATTGTTTAAACTACCCCGTCTCGCTTCGCGAGACACCCCTTCAAAAATTTGAAGGGGAATTAGGGTCTTTCCATAATTGGAGGTCTGTTTTGTGATTTGTCTTTTTTCTGCATTTCGATTTGTTTTACAAATAGCGCAGGGGAGCAGCATCCGGCGGGCACGCTGCCGGATTCGGCACCGCACATTCCGGCAAAGTTTCCGGGCGTATCGCCGGCAGCTTCCACTTGAGAAAACATAGCTAAGGGCGTTCCTACTAAATCAACACCGCGAACTAATTGATCCGGACGACCATCCACAAATACACGATACACTTCCAAAGGCGTAACATTGAAAGAATTGGGAATAAATCTTCCTGTCATGGTGAAACCGCCTGTTACTCTGGCAAAAAGATACCCATATTCTTTCTCTTGTTTAATAGCTTCTTCTATTAACAACTCTCTTAACTGTGCATCATTATAGGGATTTACGGTTTCAACGATTAAATTCGACTGGCGGGAAACCGGTTGAAATCCGGCTTGCGCTCTGGCATGTCCGTTAGATTTCGGGAAATTATCAATCGGCGTGCGGGTCATTAAGAAATTTTTTAACACACCTTTATCTATAATGACCACTTTTTCTCCTTTAACACCTTCATCGTCATATTTATAACTTCCGTTGAGAGGTTCACCTTTATAAATAGTAATGGTAGGGTCAAAAATTACGGATAGATCTTTATGCAGCACCACTTCCCCTACTTTCTTTTTAAAAGTTTGTCCATCTGTTTCTTTTTTTAGACGCGAGCCTTCAATTCTATGTCCAAAAATTTCATGGAAAAATACGCCTGCCGCCTCATTTGATAATATTGCCGGTCCTGCGTATGGATCAACTATAGGCGCTGTTTTCATAGCTACCGCAACTTGAGCAACCTCTTGTGCATCCTTCAGCATGATATTATGAACCGGCAACCCTTCCGGATTATGTGCAAAATAGCTTTGATGCAATGGTAACTCCATTCCGTCGTCTGCTTGCGTCATAACCGAAAGAAAAACACGACAATATGTACTATTTTGGGCAATAGATGTGCCCTCACTTGTTACAAAATACTTTCGTTCAATCCTAAAACTTAACGAAGATTCTCCGTCCAAAATATCTTTATTATCAGCAAATTGCGCCGAATAATTTTTTAAGCGGTTTTCCCAATCTTTAACATCGAATTTAAAATCCGAGATTTTAAGCGGTTTTTCATAATATTGCACCGGCGTAATGCTCGTATAATCAGGAGATTTATCTTCGGCTTCCACTTTAACTGCCACATTAGCTTTTACTTTTTCGTAACGTGTAGCTGCGTTGCGGTACTCTGTTTCGGTGGCTTCCCACAAAGCTAAAGCAATCGCTTTCGGATCATTATCCACCGGAATCGTGATCCTTGTAGAGCGCGGATTGATCCACTGCGAAGCGTCGTCCCGAAGTTCGCGGTAATTGTCTAATTCTTTGTCTCCTACACGAACCTGAACGGTGAGCGTCCTTTCTTTATTGGGTGTAGAGTTCGTTAATGTGCCGAATGATGTCGAAATACTGTGAGATTCGACTTCATCTACGCGGTAACTGATAAGATAAACCGGAATATCGGCTTTTTGGTAGAACGCCATTCCTCTATCAATCTCATTTTTTAAGATTTTTAAGAGTTCGTCTTGTTGGGCGGTTTGTGCATAAAGGGGTGTCAGACCAATGCAAATCGCCATGAGGCATAATGTTAATTTTTGTTTCATAATAATTTGAATTTGGATTACATAACGTGTTAAAGTGGGGAATAATTGTTGCAGGAAATGTTTTTATAATTAAATCTTTTTGTTATAAGTAATAGCCAGACATTTTAGGAAAGAAAAGCAAAATAAAATCCAAAAACAAATTAGAATCTCAAATACTTAAATATCACAATGGAAATAAGGATTATGCCTTCCTGTCAACCCAGAAATTGTCCCATTACACCGAAGAAAAAACCATTTGCATATGTGCAGGGAAACGATTAGCCGGGCGGTAATTCAAAAATTTAATGAAACAAAACGGTGGAATTGCGAAACCATAGACCAACTTTACAACAAAATTGAAAACTTAGAAGAGGCAAACGTGCCGGCGGCTTTATGAGGTGGCGGCTTCCAACATATTCTCAACGCGAGCAACGCCGCGAAAATACACTAATATTTGTCCACGCGAGATAATGCCGACATCTCATAAAACCGCTTGTTGTGCGATGTAGCAGCCTTCCCACGAACCTGTCCTATTACGGTGGTTGTGTGTCCGGTCGAGACGTTGTAACTTGTTTGGTGCGCGATGACTTGTCAAGTCCTTTTTTGTCAAGCCCCGATGTCTTGTCCGATGATGGTATTTTTTGTGTCAAGTCCCGATGTTCTGTCCGATGACGGTATTTGTCCTGTCAACCCCCGACTACTTGACCGGAGCGTAGCGTGTGGGCGAAAAAAGAGAATGGCGGCAAATATTGGGCGGAGCATTTTGTAAATTTTTCTGTACAAAATGCGGCGCAGGCATTTGCCGCCATTTTCTTTTGCGCGGTTTGTTTTATGGTGTGAGAGTCAGCGAACACACGATAAAACAAACTTGGCTAAGCGACTACCTCTACTCTTTTACGACCTTTCTTACCACTTCGCCCGATACTGTGCCTATTACTACAAAATATATCCCCGATGGCAGTCTTGAAATATCAATGGTGTTTTTTTTTGTGTCGAATAGTAACTTTCTTCCGTAAATATCAAAAAACCTTAATATCTTCAATAGTTGCTATTTCATTTTCGGTTTTGATATGAACTATGCTTGTCGTTGGGTTTGGATAAACTTGAAAATAAGGCGTTTGCTGCACATCTACAATGCTTAGCTCTTCCGTAACGCGAAATGTAACACTTACAGGATAATGTGTAGAAGTAGTAGTGCGATAGTTTGGTATGGTTTGAGTGGCTGAATATTCATATTCTGCGCTGTTATCCAAATAACTATTAAACAGTTCATTTGATATAATAATGTTATCTATGGCGGCATTGCCAAAATAAGGATGTGATAAAGTTGTGGTCAAGCCCCTGTAGTTCGCAGCATCATCCATGAAATTTTTGTAAGGAGACAAACGGAAGTCATCAGTTTCCTTACACCCTATCATTAATAATGAGGCAATTGATAAAATGGATAGTATTTTTTTCATAATAAACTTCTGTCGGTTATATAGCATTGACCCATCGCTTTTAAT
>Ga0123353_10014580_pt1 | contig 11345 bp, 7 predicted proteins | sample TergutLab28metaG_3_FD_92763 | JGI IMG/M metagenome (GOLD analysis project Ga0123353, IMG submission 92763) | Labiotermes labralis P3 segment gut microbial communities from Petit-Saut dam, French Guiana - Lab288 P3 | ecosystem: Host-associated > Arthropoda: Insects > Digestive system > Gut ... | reverse complement strand
ATCCTTTGAAATGTTAGTAACTGTTTATCAATTCATATAATATCCGAGAAGAAATGGATCCTTGGCAACGCCACTGTGAGAACGTCAAATCTCATCTAATGGATTACCATGGATCTTGGTATGAATGTCATGCCACTGGAGGCCCACCTCTTATGTATACTTTCTAGTTTCCTACAAACAATAATAATAACATGGTAGACACAGACATGTTAGGCAGAGTGATGCTTTATGGTCCGCAAGTGATGTATGGTAGCAGATCCTGGAAAAATATGAACTGTTGTTTATTTAGTATATCCAGTACTAATAGATCAGCAGAACTAAATATAAGTGCTGGTCAGAATTCCTGTTGTATAATTAACAGCATTCCATGAACTGCTTAGACAAAGGTAGTGTCGTCCCTTTCTATATCATGAAGGTAGAGTCAAGGCATAGTACCACATAGTCTTAACCTCAGCAGTAAATGGTGAATGGTCACCATCACACCCTGGCTCCTTTAACCCAGGGGAAATAGCCCATAGTGCCCATTAAATAGGAGGCTGAGTGGCCCTCAGAGCTAATCTGGACACTTGAACAAGGTATAAATCTTTTATCTCCACCAGACTTTGAACCACAATTGCTTGGTTTTCCAGCTTATAAGCTAGTCATTATATTGATTACACTATCCTGATCCCCAAGAAATGTGCAAGTAAAGTTAATATAAATGATTAATTCAGGACAGCAAGTAAAAAACACCAATGATCAATCTTAAGGTAGCATTCCAGCATTTGCATTGAGTGGGTCAGGATAATCATTAAAGGCAGCCATAAGAAGAGATAGTCTTCTGGCCAATATTCAAACCCAGAGGCTCCCATTACACACTAACCTCTTCACCAGAATACAGAGTGCCACCTCATCTACAAAGTACTTATATAAACTCATCCATGCAATAATACTGAAATGGACACATTAAGTTCAAATTTTGGAGGGATACTAGTGCCTTGTCACCTGATGGGGAATTATTTAAGACATTTATGTTACTACCAGAATTCTTCTTAAAGCTCCCAACTTCCTTCACCACACACGTTCTTAACCTGCTCGTATCTCAATTGTCATACACTAAATTTTCTTGAAAGATATCACATCTGTCATCAACAGTTCATGTTGGTGTCCAACATAGAAACATGATGCAGTAGTACTGAATAATTTTTAATATAAATTTGGTATAGCCTCCTATCTAATAAAATTCATTAGTTTTCATCACGACAAAATATAACATTGTGTGTAGTCTGTACTAAAATACATCACATAAAAATTTAATTTTGTTCTACCACAAGCATGATATTCACACAATTAATTAATAGAAACAGAAAGGTGTGGGGATCTGATTTGCTCCAGTGTCATGTTCTTCGTTGTAAGTTTTGCTGCAATTTGTGTTGTGGTTGAAATGTTGCTAAGGGAGTAGGGCAGATGGAGAGACAAAAAAACCCACACACATATGAACAGGATGATATTGTAAATTTTTCCCCTCTGTTATCAGGTAAGGAAAGGTTAAAACAATTAAGGGCTTTTTGTTACCTGTTGGCAATCATGAGATTAAAACTTGTCTAGAATGGCCAAATAAAGAAAACAATAAGGACTTAGTATGAGAAATTCCAGCTGTTCTGTGCATTAAAGACCACTTATGTTGCAGGAGCAAATGTCAATTCCAGTTCCCCAATAATTGGATCACCGTTGCATGTGGTATGTGCTGATAACATCCCCAATCGGCTTGAGTTGTTACACTTGTTGCTTTGTGCGGGTGCTGATCCAAACATGGTCATTGAGAGTGATGAGGGACCGCCACTTCGGCCTGTGCTTGCAGAGTATATAGCATCCAATGAAGAGCCATGTCCTGCAATTGTTCACTTGCTTCTGCGTTTTGGGGCAAAAGTATGTGGTCCTTGATTATTAATTTGCCATTCATACTGAAGGTTTAATTCACAATAACTTCTCTGTCAGGTGGACATGCTACCACTTGAGCAACCACTACTGAATTATTAAACTTGAACACCTGCACACTATAATACTTTTATTTACTTGTATTTTCACAGAGTTACACTATTATGTATATAGGACACTATTCCTGCATGTTGTTTGGTATGGTTACTTATGGAAGAATATAATTATAAACTGTTTCCACTGGATAGGTTGCTGAATGAAACTCAGCCTGGTCTGGACATGGAGATAAATCACTCAGGATTATTGGTTTCTAGGCTTTATTACCTATCTGTTATTCAGAAATGAACACACCAGTTTGGAAACTGGATTTCTTTCCATCTTCAGATGAAAGGATGAGGGATGCACCTATTCAATTGGGTCCAATAGGAAGAGCTATTCTTATACACTGGGTCATTATTGCAACTCTTTGATTTGAGATAAATTCCTGCTCATGCTGGAAATCAGAATGAGGCTGTCAGTTTCATAACTAGTCAATGAGTTATCTCATCAGAAAATATTTTCCATTCATTTAACCAGACCCACTATGTCTGTGATTGACCACCACCTTCATTGATTCTACATTAGGTTAGCATTTGTTATAGGCTTATTAAAAAATCAGTATGAACCTGATGATTGCTGTCTTCAGGAATGTGATGCCACATAGTTTGGTGGAAGTGTACTGACATTTTGTCTAAACCAAGTGTACACAAATTGCCTAAAAACTAGGAGCTACCTTGCAATTACAGGCATAAAAGTGTTGACATAAGCACGTCCATACTGAGGATCGAAAAGTATTAGGCACCATTTTACAAACATCAGTTGCAATGGTGACTTGGCACCTAGTATTTGTGCACCCAATATCTAAACCTATGATGAAAGTAGCAAGTTCCTTTGAAACTTCTATACACTTCTACCGTAATATATGGTGTCACATCCCACCATAATGAGAACCTCAGATCTCCAGGTATAAACATGTTTTGCAAAATGTAACTTACCTCAGTGTTTATCTTGTAGGTTGTGATGAAGACACAGTTCCGGGATCCACATGGGATACTTAATTCACTGCAGAATTTATCTAATTATCCCACATTATTTGTAACACTGGTAGAAGCAGCTGAAAGCTTTGACTTGTGCATGATCAGACGCTCTTCATTACTGAATGAGGAACAAAAACAATTGTTAGTAGAGTTTTCAACACAACCTTTGTCCCTTCGTCATCAGGTGAGGCTGTTCCTACACAGGCAACTCGGCAAGAAGTTGCCACATATGGTAGACCAACTACCACTGCCCACCATCCTCCATCGATACCTTTTGTATGAGTTCAGCTGAAATATTGCAACATGAAGTCTTTGACTGATAACAAGAACAAAAACTTGCACACTGTTTGTTAACGTTACTATTAATTACAATAATTTCTTATTAGTATGTAGATAGCAAAAAGTATTTTTATACCTTTATAACATAAGCATCAGCTGGTGCATAGTATTTGAAATGATGGTTGTAATGCAAAGAATGAGTATCAGAAACCTGATACTTTTTAATTTCATATTTTGCAGCAAGTATTATTCTTATATCCCTTCCATACACAAGTATTATTTTAACTTTGTACCTTAAAATAAAGTTGATCATGATACTGAATCAGTATTACTAATTTTCAGTGCATCCTAAGAGTATATTACCTTTGTTTTCATTTGTAACTTCAACTTACTGTTCTCAGTTTCATTCTTATTTTATTTTCATCCAGCCAATTTTCACCTACTGTCTCCATCCTTAGGGTTGAAAAGTTGAAGCAACAGAAAGCAGGTTCTCTCAAGCTCCTTATGCCTGTCTACCAAACTCCATGTTGTCTGCTCCCAGGAGAGTGTAATCTTCACTACCATGAGAAAATACAATCTCACATTTTGTGTTAACATTGTAAAAATCAAGGCTGATCAACTTCAAACCACTGTGGAGGGAGGGGTGCATATTGCATCTTATGCATCTACCTGTGAACTGCCTTATGAAAAATATATATTTCTCAGTTCAGTTATATAAATCTCTTATCCTGCAGTCATCATGCCTGTGAAGCACAAGCACACGAATAAGAATTGGAATTTTTTTGAAGTTCAAAGAAGGATTTATTTAAACAATGTATATTGTTATACTACATATCAACAGCAGAAAAACTAAGAAATTTGTTTCTGACACAACAGAGAAAAACACATACCATCAATTTTTTTTTTAAATGAGCACTGCAGACATGCACTCCCCCTCGCAACAGTAGGTACAAGGATAGGTCAGAAAATAAGTTTACAATACATACACTTAGGCGTATTTATTTTCATCTCTAAAAAGAGCAGTTGAGATTTAATGGTATTGCTGTCCCACTAGTATTCAGTTTACTTTGCCACACTTTTATATTCCCTGCTGAAAGAAGCCTGTGTCTTGTGTTATCAGCCAATATGACACAACTGTTTCCACCTTGCAATATTTTTTTTAATGTGTGGCTACAGAGATTGTGCTTCAGCTTCGAAAATAGATTATAATTGCTCTGCAGTGAATGCAATTTCTATAATTATTATGAGTTTACATTCTTTAGTTATGATATTAAATGCCTTATAAACTTATTTTCTGTGAGACCCTCATATTTACATTTATCTTGCAGTAACAAGTGATAGTGGGATAAACTTTCACCTGTTAGTGAACACTGATATTGAAACTTTATGTACTCCACTGCTGAGAACATGCTCTCACATCACACATCACTTTCAAACATGGAACAAAACTTTACGTCAAAGCCTAATAAACTTTAGTAACACACTTTTTGGACAAATTTTGAACAAGTATTTTATATGGTGTTTTATGAAGGGAACCACAAATTGTGTGAAGATTTAGCATTTATTTTTTGTAAGGTTTCTGTGATGAAATCTGCTGCCTTTGTTAAAGAGGAGGAACATGCTGACAAATGATTTGAGACACATAAAACCAACAGGCAGGCTCCAAGATACTACTTTGCTAGCCCCAATATAAATCTCTTAATGGGGATAACAGAAGTATGATGTTCAATTGTCTCACCTATTCAAATATCCTCTACCTATTATCCCACCTAAAATTCTGGAGACTTACTGTGGACAACGGTTGCTAGGGATTGTGCAAATGAAGTGTGTCTTGAGGCTTGGAACATAGCATCTGTACTACTGCAGATGCTATAGTGTGTGAAGAATACAGGACATTAAGGAATTCATAATATGTATGACAATTTCCATATTTCATTATTCATTTCTGTGGCAACTTAACCAGCAGGTTTGAGTATGTTTTGGAAAACACTATCATAGTTATTCCAAACATTACTGAATATTTGTGTGGTTTAAAGTAGTAAGCACGATTTCAGGCTTCCACCGCATTGTAAATATGTGCTCTTCTGAAATACTACCCAGCGTATATCGGTAATTTCCCGACGTTTCGAGACAGATAAGGAATTAACGCTCCATGCTACGTAATAACATCCCAGAAATCTCAGACCTCATCTACATACCGGCGTAAACGTGAAATCACGCATCAGTGACGTAAAAACAGCCAACACACAGGGCTGCAACATGTCAAAAAACGTGCAGTATATACACAGTTAAAATTGTATTAACGGCTGGCTATAAACAAACCTATTTCTGGAGAATTGTGGGATTAGTAGTGGACTGTGTTACCGATTACGATGTGGAAGCCTAATACGAGGAGTGTTCTCCGTCGTACTGCTATATTCCGCTTCGTCATTATAAGTTGTTGCCCGGTATATGCCTGTTAATCATGCACGATGTGCAACTCATTAATAGATGACGGTTTAGTGCTTGGACGTCGTTTTCTCCCGGTAAATATGAACGAACCTCTAATCCATGGGCGTCCAAATTTTTTTTAGCATAAGTCATAACCGATATTGCGGGCTGGTTCGCGGACCGCACGTGGAATACCTAATCGACAAAATTTATTGTGAAAATTTTAGAGTAGATACATAAATCGCCCATATGAACGCGAGTTGCTGACCTACGCTCTAATCCGTGGCACTGTTCGAAAGTGTGTTGGTACGTAAGAGCCATCTGCAATGAGTTCAATGAAGTAGTTCGTACACCAATCGATGTGGAAAACCCGGCAGGGAGTTGTGGGTTCACGCTTAATGTCTGCGTGAAAGATTCTGTTAGTGTTAGAGGGTTCTGCTGTTTGAAGTGGCGAAGCAACATCAGGATGTATAGCAGAGAAGGGTGAGTGTGAACTGGCTTGGAATATTATGTGCCGTCATAAAAGGTACTTCAGTCGTCTTCTGTGAAGTATTGTTTTTTGCTTAGTAGCAGTAAAGAAATGGGTTCTTGACGGTTTTGTTATCATTTCTGGCCGAAATGGATAACGAATTCGAATGTAGCTTTTGTTTCACATTACATTTGTATACGTCGCAAGTTAACGGAGAGCTGTTCCTTGAAGTCAGCAGCTCCAGTCGACATGCAGTTAAGAGATTACCTTAAATCAGTGACCCGGGTGTAATGAGAACATCGTGATAGTTCTTGGGCCTACCCATTTATCCAAAAGAGGGCTGGCGACTTTCTTCCAAAGGCTGAAGTTGATTGGTGAACGTGGCTTGCTTCTGCAGTCCCAGCAGAATGGATGATTCCATTTGAAGCCTGCATTTGACATAGCAAGCTCCAGCACACATGAGCAGGAATGTGGTGCTGTTAGATCTCATTTGAGTATCTGACAGAAGTAAGTACAGCTAGAACATTGTGGTAATGGAAAAGAACTTGCAGTAAAGCTTAAAAATGACGGATTGCTTGGCTGGCACATGACCTCTAGCTAATGCTGATGATATGATAGGGCATCAAAGACTGGCAGGACTAGTTGGGAGTTCGATGTTGGCAAATGGATGCATTTTTATTTTACTCACACCAGAAATGGTATTCATGTAGTATCCTCCACTGCTTCATCCATTGTGATGCAATGGGCACAACTGTGGAAATGAAATGCTTTCAGGAATTGTTTATAGAAAAGTTCTAAAGCCACAGGTTGGAGATGTGTTTGACCTTTAATTACTTTTCATAAAATTTTGGTTTCGAAATGCTCATGGAAGTAAATAGGAAACACTACAAAATGCATGCAAAATTGAAACTAATATTACTTATGTCATGGTGTGAAACACTGGTATTTGAGTTAATGTACTGTAATCAAGTGATTTCAGTTAGTTTACTGTTATTTCTCATCTTAGTAGACAGCTATCTCCAGCGTGCGCTGGATATAGCTGTCCAAAGCCAGCACAGTCACTGCAACACAAGGAACAACACAGTTACAAAACAACACATCACACAGTGATTAAATATTTAGTACGAAGCACATACACCCATGCTGAAGAAGATTTCTGGCCACAAAGACTGCAAAAACAACGGAGCCAACAACTCAACACGTTATCCATCTCTGTTCGTAGAGGTCAAGAGCAAACCTGTTATGGAAGGCTTACCCATCCATTCAATACACAAGAGTAGATACAAAAGGAAAGTTTACCAGATGATACCATCCAACAGTTCAGAGTGTGAGACCATTTGATACCACACCACCCCCATGAAACAGCAAATAGACGTACTCTGACATCACCCTTAGATATACAGCAACCCACAGCCTCAAAAGCAACGACGAGACCCACATCTGAAACTGATGAACAGCAAAGCACTGTTAAGAATGAATTTTATGTAATTTAAAATTCTTAGACAAATCTGTAAAGTACATTATAAGAGACAATTTTACGTACCCCAATCCTGTAATTGCACATCACACCTTTTAGACAAATGTTTTAATTAGATATATTCCACGAGTGTCAACACCATAGGATCCCAAAGTGTGCGTAGCATCTGGTAACACAATTGTTAATATAGGCTTGAAGATGACTAGGTTATAGTCGAAACATGTAGCCTTGTATTACCTTATATAATAAAGTGATCGTGCTGACTTACACTATATAACATTATATTACAACATATTTAATACCTTCTGACATTATAGAAGAAATATGCTAATACTGTTTTAATTCGTTGATGACAAATTAAAGTAAAAATATAAAACATCAAGCTTGTAGAATAATGGCTGTAATTACATTAGTAAAGCAAAACTAGATCCCAGACCTTAGTACTATTTCAATACTCATCCACAATAAAAAATTACTTTTATAAAGAAAATCATTGTGTGATTTGTGTGCGGTCATGCTTCTGTGGCACTTGTCCTGATATTAAAGAAAATAAAACTCTTACTCCCGCTGAAAGTCTAACCATGTCTCCCCAGTCGTCTAGCCTGTAGCGTGGTCACATTAGCACTGTGATCTCCTCAGTTCAATATTAATTTTGTTTAATATGTGTAGTTAAAAATCCACCTTTATATTAATGTAAAAATTATATTTTGTGGTAGTGGGATGGCTAGGGTTGTAGCTAACAGCACATTTATTCTGGGATTTGTAGGATCAGTATAGTGGTACTTGTTTCTGTTGTGAATAGTGGGTACTTGTAATGGCACCATAGTTTGTTCTGTTACTACCCAGTGGCATTGCTGGTGGGGGGGAGGTATTCGTGTGGCAGGGTCCAAGGGGTGACAAAAGGCATATTTAAAAAAAAGTTGTTTTTCTGGGCCTAACAACTTTGAAATTATTGAGCCAATTAAAAAAGCAAATTATTATTACTTTTTAAGATCCATAATTTTTGTTAGAAGTGGCCATTGTGATTACTTACCCCAAAGTTCATCCTAGAACAGACCGCGAAGTCCCATACAGGGAGTAGAGGTATAACTCTACTCTTCTTTTAACTTTAGCATTAGAAGAGGGTCGGTGGTCAATACCATGCTTTTGCTGGTACCCACTGAGTAGGAGGCTGAGTGGGCCTCAGGGCCAGTCTTCATGGGCATGGAAAATCTTCTGCCTCACAGGGATTTGATCCCTGTGCTGTCTAGCCTGTAGTGAGTTGCTGTACCTACTATGCTTCCTGGCCCACGATTACTTTCTCCAGATGCCAAAAACCAAGCTATGCCACTGCTTTTACCCAGCATTACTCTCTTTTAAGTGAAATGCAAAGATTTTTTGATCACTGTTTATCAGGAATGTCATATCATAATCCTGCAACATCAATCACCACAATCATAAATTATCTGTTGCTTATTGTCAAATTGCAGAATCACCTTGATAAGGCAGAATAGTTCTTATGTTTATGGTATTCATATTTTGGTTTGGCTTGGTCTGAAACAGAGAACTGGTATGAACCAAAAAACTTATCCAAACACATTTAACAAAAACTCATACCTAAAAATTTCGTGAACTCTGTGAGTTTTTTTTGGGGGGTGGAGAGGGAGTTTAACCTGTGCTGACAGTTGTGCGCAATGAGAAGTTTGAATGCCACATGCCGTATCTGCTTCAAATGCTATCTGAACTTATGGAGGTCACATGTGGATATGCTTGGCAGCATGTGCAAGCATTAGTGAGATACTGAGGTTTTGTGCAGTTGATTTAGTTTAACTTGTACTTTATTTACTTACTCAATTCTCTGTACAGTTCAGTGTTGCTCATGTAAATATGGGCATGGCTATACTAAATATTGTTCTTGGGCAGATATAAGCCGTTGGATTAGTACTTAACATAATAGAAGGTTTGTCTCTTGGCAAAATGCTTATGCTGAAAATGATTTTGGTATTTACTTAGGTGTGTCAGTGCTGTAACACTTGTTACATGCAAGTTGTTTTTTACATTCTTATTATCTCAGGAGAGAAATAATTAGTTTGTTATGGTTGAAAGATGGTATGACATTGTTATTCCATTATGTGTTGTATTATTCACCAGATACTTGTGCAGATACTTTTAACAGATAAAATAATTATTCTTGTAATTTCCACAGTCATATGTAGTAGAACTTAACACATGCAGTCCCATTGTCAGAAAATTCCAGGAACACTTTTTGTTTCTTGCATGTGTGGGTTGGAAATTTAGCGTAAGGTTTAACAGTTTCATTATTGTACCTCATGTTTCAGTTAAGGTACAGGCTAACTCTTATGGCATGATAGACCTGGTGATTGAGAGCTAAAGTGTACATACTTTATTTTAAATGTGTTTCAAAGGGAATGGAACAGCTTGCCCTTTGTTGAAAGAAGGAGTACATACTCCATTACATTTTCAGCTGGTACTGAATGTGTTAAATATAGGTACAGTAATGTTGAAATATGAGAGTATGTGTAGTGATTTTTGAGATGGGTTTCTGTAAAGGATCTGTTATGTTTCATGTGTGTAATGCACATTACAGAAAATCTGGGCTCTTTTAATGTTATGTAAGGTTTTAGGTTCTCAGATGGTGGAGGTAGCAAGGTTCTCCGCAATGTTGGTACACTTCTGCAAGGTTGCATGTTGTCATAACACAGAATCTTTCTTGATTGTTGCTTTTAAAGAATTGTTTGTGGATTTTGGGAAAATACTGATCTTGGCTTGCACCTGTTTACAAAAGGATTGTGACCAAAGGTACAAGGGCTGAAGAATTACATAGCTGAAGTTTTTCTTTTAATGTACAAATTTATTACTGTATTAGGACTTCAAATACTCTCATTTTAAAATCTGGTAGGGAACTCTTTTAAACCTCTGTTGGTCTGTTCTCCAACTGTGTACAAACCCACTTCCATATTCCTAATGCTTGGCATGCTACAAATTATTGTGCACCGAATGTGAAATTACACCTGACTGTCCTGTAGTACATAACCATTAATATACTAGTGTTTATAATTGTAATGGAATCTGACAGTCTGTTCTGGTTCATGTTAATGTAGCTGGGCTGAATGAATGTGACTAAAGCTGCAGGTTCTTGTCTAAATTTTGGCTTCATTAAGCCTTTTTTGTAGACATTTAAATGACCTGCTGCTGTGTGTGGTAAAAGTAAAGTTGTTCCTGTCTATACCATGGAAGCATATAGGCAGAGTAGAGGTATAGCTTACCCATTCCTAATCTTTGCACTAAATGGAGCTGTGTTTGGAGTGACATTAAAATTTGCCCTTTGGCTTTCTTGACTTGACAGTTCCCAGGAACTCGAAGTACTACAAAGCATACAAAGAAATGGTGTATCAATGCCAAGCAGCTGCCTTCATGCCATGTGTAAATGACAAGTGGAAAATGTAATGCCAGAGGAAATGTACACTTGAGACATGTTGTGGGAAATGTGGACCATCATCACTTTCTCATAAAACAAGCAACACTTCACACTCATTTATTCTGCTGTCTGTCTTCCAACAGGTCCAGTGCCACTTCCTAAGTGAGTTTTCCACAGAGTGCAATCTAGTTCCTTCATCTTCATGTACATTAAAACATAATGTCCTGTCCTTTGAAATTCAATGGTCTTGTCACATTCACTCTCAAGATATTCCTTCTT
>Ga0123353_10014579_pt1 | contig 11345 bp, 10 predicted proteins | sample TergutLab28metaG_3_FD_92763 | JGI IMG/M metagenome (GOLD analysis project Ga0123353, IMG submission 92763) | Labiotermes labralis P3 segment gut microbial communities from Petit-Saut dam, French Guiana - Lab288 P3 | ecosystem: Host-associated > Arthropoda: Insects > Digestive system > Gut ... | reverse complement strand
CGAGGCAGACGATCATCAACGTGATGGCATCCCAGTTGGCCCGTGCGGTATCGCCGAAAGTCCAGTTGACGATGGCCGCCAGCCGTGATTCGTCGGCCTTGTATTGCAATAGCGTAATACCCGCCGCAAACAGCGAGTTGAGTGCCACACCAACAAGAATGATGGCCTCGGAACGCGAACCTCGCAACCGTCCGAGCAGGAGAATCATCATGGCCGTCAGTGCCGCGCAAGCGAATGCACAGAGTGAGATCGTTCCCTGCGAAAGACCGCCGGTCATTTTGCCCGTTCCCATAACACTTCCGCCGCCTATAAACAGTGCCATTGCCGCCCCGAAGGCCGCCGCATTGGAAATGCCGAGCGTCATCGGCGACGAGAGCGGGTTGCGCAACACGCCCTGCATCGTCGCCCCGGAAATCGCGAGTCCCGCCCCGGCAAGGATTGCCGCCAACGCCTGCGGTAATCGGATATTCAAGATGGCACTGATATTTCGTGGTTCTGCCTCGCCGCCGCAGAGTATCGTGATGATCTCACGCAGCGGAATGGGCATATCCCCCACAGCGATGGAAATACAGAACATCACCGGCAATAGAACCGTTACGGCAATCAAAAGTATGATTCGCCAGGTAACCGAGCGGGAATATTGTTGATAAGGCGTCATGGAAATGATAGCTGAACGATTTTAAAATCCCAAAACTCCTATCATACCAGATTTTGGAAAATTAACAGGACAGAAAAGAACCAGAAATTCGTTTATTCGACAGCATTTCAAGGTTGTGCTCAAAAAAACGGTCGTTTCGATTATTACAACAGATTGCGATCTGCACAATTTTGCTTTCTCAACGGTCGAAACAGAAATAGAGATAAACCGCATTTTCTTATCGCAACACGCAAAGCGGTACAGTTATCAGGAGAAATCAGCCGTGGCTGGAAATCATCGCAATTTATTGTATCGCACGATGTTAGGCATGGTAATCCTGATTTATTTTTCGTGTACAATTTTCGGACAATGGCAGCAGCAACCCCGCGCCGGGGGAATTTCTTCCGTCCCAAAGCAAGAGTACGTAAAACAAAGTCTAACGATTCAGCAAGTGTGTGATATTGCTCTGCAAAACAATCCTTCGGTGGTTCAGGCAACCCGGTTGATGGAAGCCCAATACGGCAGTTGGGTTCAGGCAGGTTTGAAGAACAACCCGATGGTCGGGTACATGGCCGAGGAAATGAGCGGGAACAATGGTGCCGGACGACAGGGGGTGACTTTTTCGCAAGAGCATATTTCCAAAGGTAAACGCGACGTCCGACAGGGGGCTGCAAGTGCGGAATACCAAGCGGCACAACAAACGCTGATGGTTCAGCGGCAGAAAGTGATCAACGACGCCTCGCTTGCCGGTTACCGATTGCTGATTGCCCAGCATAAGGAGCGTCTCGCGCAGGAGTTGCTGCGCATCAGTGAAAGTGCCGCGTCCGCCGCCAGTGAGCTTGTGCAGGCACAGGAATCACCCATAACGGATTATTTGCAGGCAAAAATCGAAAGAAACCGTGCCCAAATCACGCTGAACGATGCTGTGATCGAACGGGAAACGGCTACGAAAGCATTGGCTGTACTCTTGGGTTACCCGACGGAGATACCGTTGGAAATTGCGGATACGCTGGAGCATTTGCCGATGGATATTGACGAAAATGCCGTTTTACATCGATTGCTTGTGGAAAGTCCGCAGTTGCGTCATGCCCGTGCCGAGCTGGATGCCGCCCGTGCGAGATGGTGCCAGGAACAAAAAGAAGCCGGAATCAACGTGAGCTCCGAAGGCAGCATCGCGTATAACACGGTGGAAAAGCAAACCGAGTTTTCCGTCGGTGTCGCGATTCCGCTGCGGATCAACAATCGCAACCAGGGCAATATCATGAAAGCCCAGTCGGAAATGATGGCCGCCGCGCGAAACATCGAACGGGTGGAAAAGGCACTCACCGCCGAATTTCACAACCGCTTTGCCGAATATAAGACGGCCAAACAGCGTGTCGCACTTTATCAAACCAGTATTCTTTCAGAAGTCGAGGAATCAAGTCAACTGATGATGCAAGCCTATCAGCACGGCCAAAGCAGTTACGTCGAATTGCTGAACACGCAACGAACGTTCTTCAATGTCAAAATCGAGTATCTCGACAGCATCGCTCTATTGATGACCAGCAGCACGAAGATCAACGGTTATTTGCTCGAAGGGGCGTTTGAGAAGCCGGAATAAGGAGTTCAAAGTTCAAAGTGCAGAGTGCAGAGTGTGTAGAAAAACGAACGAAAACCCTTCCGACGGTCCATTTCATAGTTTCACAATTGGGTGAAACCCTGCCAACGGTCGTAGTGAGACTTTTATTGATTAGCGAAACTGTTTTCTTGACCGTAAAACCCCTTTCATCGCCTTGTGAAACTCTCCCCTGTATCTCGGGACAAAGCATTAAAACCGTTCATATTACGGATTCTTATGATATTTCCCACTCTGGACACCGATACAGGTGAAAGGACGGTCGACATTGGTTGCCATCACTCGACTTGCGTCTGATCTTCCGTCTTTGTAAGAGGTGTTCCCATGTTCCCGGTATCCTTTCCCCGTGCCTTTCCGGTTTTGCTCCTGTCGCTTCTGCTGGTTTCCCTTTTTCTGACTGCCACCTTCGCCCAGTCGGGACAGCACATCATCATTGAAAACCGCATGATCGATGACAATGTTCACGGCAACGGTCCCCGACGCTGACGGAACTTTGCTCAGCAAGGATTTCAATGATCTGCTTGATCCCAACAACAATACCGTCACAATCAACAAAGGTAGCGTGGTCACCGGAACGATTGAAGGCGGTCGTAGCAAAAACAGCAATGTCGAAGTGAAGGGTAACCGCGTGCACATCAACGGCGGTGAGGTGGGAGGTACCATCTCTGGCGACACCAGCGTCCTCGGTACGGCTACGAACAACAGCGTGACCGTCAGCGGCGGTAAGATGGATAGTGCAGTTTTCGGCGGTTACGGTGGTAGCGATGCCACGGGCAACAGCGTGATCATCAACGGTGGTACGATGGGCGGTTTCGTTTGCGGTGGCATGTGCTTCAGCAATGCCATGGGCAACAGCGTCACCATCAACGGTGGTACGGTGCTGGTACATCAACGGCAGCCTCCGTGTCGGTGGAATCCGCAACAATTTTGGCACGTTCGATATGCTGCCGAATGTCCGCACGGGTTATGACTCCGATTCCACGTACTTGGGCACACACTTTGGTATTGGCAAATTGATGCGCGTCGGCAACAACTGTTCGCTCGATCTCTTTGGAAAATACTTTTACACTTATCAGCAGGGCAACAACGAGACGCTCACTACTGGCGAAGAAATCCGCTTTGACGACGTGAACTCACACCGCCTGCGATTCGGTACGCGACTGAGCGGCGGCGTACGAAACACACTCAGCCCCTACATCGGCGCGGCCTGGGAATACGAATGTGACGGCACCACCCACGCGACGACCAACAGCCTTGGTATCGACGCCCCGTCGCTGCGCGGAAGCTCCGGCCTCGGCGAAATCGGCGTGAGCCTCAAACCCGCATTCGCCAACAACCGCCAACCGCTGACCGTGGACGTCGGCGTGCAAGGTTTTGTCGGGAAACGGGAGGGCGTTGCGGCGAACATGCAAGTGTGCTATTCGCGGTGATGCGAATTTCCCGGGATTTTCCATTGACACGGCAAAACGGGTGCAGTATAATGATAATAGGATAAGTAATGATCTTCCGGGGAAAATTTCATGCTGACGCACATCACACGCTATATCGCCATTGTTGCGGTTTTCTTGCACAGCCTGCTGTGTGGGAATGCGTATTGTTGCGCGATGACGTGTTCCACCCAGGATGATGCGGCGTCGGTTTCGCATGATTCTCCTGTTCCCACGTGTCCTTGCCATTCGGAAAAACACAACCACGAAACCGGGCAGGATAATTCCGATAACAACAATTCTTGCGGCACAGATTCAAAGCACGACTGCGATCACCAACATCATTTTTGCCAATGTTTGCAGTCCACTGTCCCGAACAACGGAACCGGTTTTCGTGTGGTTTTGAACCAAAATCTGTTTGCTCTTCCCGTTGATTTTCTTCCCGCAGCGGATACGCTTCTTTTGCCTGCGTTGAACCATCGCACTTCGGAAACGACGGGCGATTCGTCTGCGCTCGGGGTGCGTCTGCATTTGCTCCTTGAGCATTTTCTGATTTGATGCGATAAGATTTCTTTGTGTCTTATCAACAGATTTCGCAGATGTAACAGATATTTTTTAAAATTCATCTGTAACATCTGTTCCATCTGTTGAAAACAATTCCGTGTTTCCTCGTGAAATATTGTCAAACATCACATTCCCATGAAAACTTTTCGAATCATTCTTTATCTTTTGGTTTTACATGTCGTTGTTTTCAGCGTCATTTTTGCGTTGGGGCGAATGTCAGCCCGAACCGTCGGTCATGCCGATGAAGAAATCGCCGAATCGTCCGCTCTGCAAACGGAGATCACGGAGATCGCGCTCAGTCCCACGGCGGCGAAGAACATCGGGATCGACGATTCCACGATCGTGCGCGTGCAAGTGACCGATTACGCCAAGTCGCTCACGTTTCCCGCCGTGGTCACGGACCGGCCCGGCCATTCGGTCATCATCGTGCCATCGCCGGTTTCGGGCGTCATCACGAAAATCCACCGGGAGGCCGGCGTCGCAGTCCGCCCCGGCGATCCGCTGTTCGACATCCTGCTCAACCAGCAGGAAATCATTCGCGGGCAAACGGAATACCTCGCACGGCTGAACCAAAAAGCGATCAACGACGGCGAAATCGAACGCCTGAGTGCTTTGGGCGAAAATCTCGTACCGCAGAAAAAACGTGAACTCGCGTTTGAAAAGCAGAAAATCGACGTTGATCTCAACAACGCGAAAAAAGTCCTGCAATTGCAGGGGTTGACCGATCAACAAATCACGGAAACCCTCGAAGCGAGGAGAGAAATCATCACATGCGTGACGGTTTATGCGCCGGGAGAGACTTCCGACTTCCGACTTCAGGCTTCAGGAGAGAGTTTCGAGACCAACCCTGAAGCCCGAAGCCTGAAGCCTGAAGCCACACTCGATCTCGATCAATTTCACGTCACCATCGGTCAGAATGTCGAAATCGGCGACGCGCTTTGCCGGCTTTCCGATTTGAACCAACTGACGATCCAGGGCAAGGTGTTCGCGGCGGACATCGGGCGAATCACCAAAGCACTGGAAGAAAAGAGCAACGTTTCCGCCGTGTTCCGCTCCAACGGTGACGCGATTCTCGCCGGTGGCGGGTCTGAAATCGTCAACAACCTCACGCTCCGCTCCATCGACAACCGCATCAGCGAGGACAACGGCACGGTGGCGTGTTATGTCGAGTTGGCAAATAGGAGGGGCGAGGGGCGAGGGGCGAGGGGCGAGGGAAGAGAGGAAAGGGAAGAGGGAAGAGGCGAGAGGGAAGAGGGAAATCAGATACTCACCCCACACCCCTCACCCCTCACCCCTCGCCCCTCGCCCCTCGCCCCTCTCACTTGGCATTTCAAGCCCGGCCAGCGTTGCGAGTTGAACGTCAATTACGAAATCATCCCCGGCTGTATCGTGCTGCCGGTCGATGCCGTGGCCCGGGAGATCGGCGAAATGGTGGTTTTTGAATGGGTCGGTAACGAGGACGACAAGCGCATCTGGCGGAAAAAAAGCGTTCATGTTCTGCACCGCACGAAGGACGTGGTCGTGATCGCCAACGACGGTGCGGTCTTCCCCGGCACACCGGTCGCCGCCAAAGGTGCAAATTTCCTGCTCGCCGCCCTCGACGCCGCCAATCAAAAAACCGCCGGAGGGGGAGGCGTGCAACATGGCGATCATGTGCATTAGGGGTGAGAAAGTTCAAAGTGCAGAGTGCAAAGTGTGCAACAACAGACGGAATGAAGCGTAGCGCAATGACGGGATACAAAGTGTGGAGTGTGGAGTATGGAGTTGAAAGCATCCCGTCAGGGATGCAACCACCGCCGCAGAGGACGCATAGTCGCTACAGGATGCGGGGAAATATTATCGCAACGTCGTTTTCTACCGAGCAATGCCGGTACTCCGGCCAAACAACACTGTATCCCTTGTATGATATTTTTATTAAAACTTTCGGGCGTATGTTTTCAGTGAAGGCAAGGTTGGTTATGATAAAACGAAAGGCGGTTTGTCACTTCTTTTTAAAGGAAATGACAAACCCACGGTGTAAGAGATCGTTCATCCCTGGGACAAAACCCGACCCGTAGCATGATCCTTACGCCGCTACGGGATGATTTGTGCAACGGGAAATCATGCCAACAGCCAAAAATCCCCTTTCCCAACCATGGGAAACCATGTTTTTGATCAAAAAAGCCCTTTCCCGGCCATGGGAAACCGTTTTTTTGATCAAAATGCCCCTTTCACAACATTTTGACACCCTATTTGTAACCAAAATCACCCTTGCACAACATTTTGAAACCCTGCCTACGGGCAAAAACCGGCTTTGTACACCTGCTGAACCTCAAAACAACAATAAGGAATCCAATTCCATGAAAAACTTTACTTGCTTGGCTTTAATTTTCCTCCTGAGCATCGGCTGTTCCAAAGGCATCGAACTCAAAGGGCATGTCAATAAAGTCCGTCCCGTTGCTTTTTCTTCGGATGGGAAGAAAATCCTCACGGCGAGCTGGGACAAAACCGCCCGAATATGGGATGTTGCTTCAGGAAAAGAATTGCAAAAGTTGGATAACGCGACCTACATTCCTCTCTTTCCATGGAATGGGAACAGAATTATCACACTGGGTGGTGGGAGCGTCCGAATTTGGGACACCGATACAGGAAAGATGTTGAAAAAATTGAGTAGATTGACAGACTACATCAATTCAGCCGCCATTTCCCCGGATGGAAAGAAGGTCGTCACGGGTGGCGGTGGCGGAGCCGCCAGAATTTGGATTTTGGAAGAATAACAGGCGGTCACGGCGTGACCACTCACCTCACACTTTCGGTCGGTCACTCATCACCGGCGTTTCTTTTCCTCGTTGAGCCAGCGAACGGCCTCATTTGCCCGGTCCGCAAGCTCCGTCGGCATCGCCATGCCCGACTCGCGGACAATTTTGCGGATTTCGTCCACAAGCGATTGCACTTTTGCGGTGTTTCGTTCGCTGTACGCCTGTTGCAACTGCCCGACCAGTTCTTCGAGTCGCTTGTTGAGCGATTGAAAACGTATCCCCCGCAACTTGACGTTCAACTTGTCGCGCAGGTACGCCGGAACTTGTACGATCCAATCTTGCGAGAGTTCCTTTTGCAACGTTTGCATTGCATCGTAATCTTTGTCCGAAATCACCTGGTCGATCTCCCGCCCAAGCTCTTTGATGCGTTCTTCCTCAAACACTTCCAAATCCTTGTGCCATGATGGGTTGATCGGGTCCGCCGCCACGATCGAACGCAACACCTGCAATCGCTCGGCCAGCGGTGCCCGTTCGACTGCCAAAATGCGGTATCGCTTGAGCAACGGTTCCAGCATTGCCGACTGGCAATAAACGTCGTTCAATTGCATCGCCAATTCCTTCGGAAGCGGCGGTGGGCGTCTTCCACCGAACGATTCCAACATGCCGATCCACTCGTTACGCTCCGGGAAATCCAGCAGATTGTACACCTCGAACAGGTTCGGCTCAACCTCGGCCAAACGCACTGCCTCCGTCGTATTACCCGAACGAAGGTACGAAATGCAGGCTTTCAGCCGCCCGATCATCTCTTTGCAGGCTTTCGCGTAATCCTCGGCCAGTGAGCGGTTCACGTCAGTCGTAATCATTTCATCCGACGTAAACGTGCCGCGTATTTCGTCGATCAGTATTTGGTAGTTTCTCATGGAGGTGGTGTGAGTTGCGTGTGGGGAGTTATGCGTTGTGTGAATTTCACACAACTCGCCACTCGCAACTTGATTCGCTGTTTTGTTGCCGATACTCACTCTTCCGCACTTTCCGCCCCGTCACTGCTCGGCAGGGCGGCGTTGTCATCGGATTCGAGCAATGCCATGATTTCGCTGCGGAGCTGTTCGACGAAGGCCGGGTTGTCTTTCAAGTATTGCCGGACTTTTTCGCGGCCTTGACCGAGCTGCTGATCGCCGTAGCGGAACCATGCGCCGGATTTGACGATCAGCTTTTTGAAAATGGCCAGGTCGAGCACGTCGCCTTCGTAGCTGATGCCGTTGGTGTGCATCATGTCGAACTCGGCGGAGCGGAACGGCGGGGCGACTTTATTCTTGACGACCTTCGCCTTAACACGCTGGCCGATGACCTCTTCGCCTTCCTTGATCTGACCGACGCGACGCACATCGATGCGGCACGAACAGTAAAATTTCAACGCCCGACCACCCGGCGTCGTTTCCGGCGAACCGAACATGACGCCGATCTTTTCGCGTATCTGGTTGATGAAAATCACCGAGGTCTTGCTCTTGGCGATCACACCGGTCAGCTTCCGCAACGCCTGGCTCATCAGCCGCGCTTGCAGGCCGACGTGCGTATCGCCGATTTCGCCTTGCAATTCCTTTTCCGGCACAAGAGCGGCGACCGAGTCGATGACGATCACATCAATCGAATTCGAGTTGACCAGCATTTCGGCGATGCGCATGGCTTCCTCGCCGCTGCTCGGCTGGCTGACGAGCAGGCTTTCGAGATCAACGCCGAGTTTTTTCGCCCAACTGGGGTCAAGGGCGTGTTCGGCGTCAATGAACGCGGTGATTCCGCCCAACTTCTGGGCTTCCGCGACGATGTGCAGCGTCAGTGTGGTTTTGCCGCTGGATTCCGGCCCGAAAATTTCGATGATCCGCCCTCGCGGAATGCCCGCTCCGCCCAGCGCAATGTCCAGCGAAAGACTGCCGGTCGGAATGCCCGACAGTTTCGGCGAACGATCCGTACCCAATGCCATGATGGCACCTTCCCCAAACTGCTTTTCGATTTGGGCAAGGGCGGTCTTCAAGTTCGGATTATGACTTAAAAACGCTTCGATTTTCGATTCTTTGGGAGCTTTCGCTGATTTGTCCTTCTTGGCAGGGACTACTTCTTTTTCCACCTTCTTTGCCATTTTGTACTTCCTTCATCAAAAAGAGGTCAATGATTGCCGTTAATTTGAGGTTTCAAACCTCTTGACACCGGATTATACACGATTCTGTACGAGAAAAACAGCCCGATGGTGTTCTACTGTGAGAGAATACCGCCGTTTTTTGTTGGGGGCGTTCCACTCCTTGTCGCATTCTATTGAGGGTTGGCTGGGGGCAGTTGGTTGTAGAGCGGCGCACCCTCGGTGATCGGTAACTGTTGCGGAGTGGTTTCAGTTGTGGGTACCGGTTCCGGATCATAAGTGACCGTGGTATCGGAGTAATTCGTTGTGCCGGCATCCGATTGCAAGCTGATCAAAATCAACACGTTCGACCGTTTGGGCGGAGAGCTTTCAGTCAACGGGGCGACTACCTGCTCAAGCAGATTTCTGTCCCGCGTTTGCTGCTGTGTTGGAATCAAGAGAGGCACAATGCCAAGATCGAGCAGTAACACGGTATCGGACGGCCAACTGATGAGTTCATCGACGGAAAAATTGGCCACTTGCGGCACTTCGACCGTCACCTTGGCACTCGGTGACGCGCTCGACGGCGTATTGAACGTTAGCGGGTGCATCTTGTCAACCTGCACCAAATCGCATTTGACCCGGGCTTCCAGCGTTTTTCCATCAATGCTGAGGAGCGGCGTGATTTCAAATTGAAAACCTTCGGTCAGTGAGGTCGGGTCGGTGATGTAACCGCCCGGTGCGCTGGGACGAGCCTGCACGTCGCGGACGAAATTCCGCGTGACATGATACGGTACGGTTGTCGTTTGTGCGTTGAGCAGAACGGAGTTCGATGAAACATGCTCCCGCACGTCGTTTCGCCGGGCGATATTGTCGAGCAAAAGCCCGACATGTGTTTTGCTGACCAGCCATCCTTGTACGCCGGGCGTGTTGATGCGAATCGGAACCAGATAGGTGAAATTTCTGTTGCGCCAATCCGGGTTGTTGAGCGAAAAGATGCGCAGTGAATACGTTTTTTGAGCGTTTTTCGAACTGACGAAGCGGTCAATCGTGTCGGCAATGAAATTTTGCACTTCCGGTGTGTGATAAACGATGAGCTGTTGACTGGTTGCGCTCATAAAACCGAACGGTTCACCGTGCCAAAATTCCTGTCCGGTGCGTCGCAAAATCCAGTTGGTGATCGTGTTTTGCGGCGATTGGCTTTGCGTCGGGCGATTTGTGTAAGGCGAAATATCGTAAGCACGCCCGACTTGGCCGTTGTCACCGGGTAAATTGCCTCCTAAAGAAAATGGTACGGATTCCGCAACACGCATTCCCAGCGTCGGGTCAGGTTCCCGTGGTGGCGGTAGGGGGGGGGTATTTGACGTTGGTGTTCCTGTAGCCAAGCCGAAAGCATTTACCGTTTCTTGAGACACGGAAAGTGTTTCCTGCTGTTGCAAGCCGTCGGACGATTGCCAAGGACCTTCCTGCGTGGTTTGCCCAATTTGCCCAAACAGAGTGCAATGCTCATAGATCAGAAAGATAATGACAAGGCAAACTATTTTTTTTATTGTTATAAACATGGTGCAACTTTCCTAATTTTGCATGATGTTGTGCGGTAAAAAGCATTTTGCTACACATTATATAGGAAAAACCAGTTCATCGACAAGATTGATTTCAAAGATGGAATGAACAGTGTAGTCAAATTGTACTGACTCTATCCCTGTTCCGGGTTGCGGGATAACGAGCAACAAGAAAACCCAATATCACATTGCCTATTTCGCTAAAATGTTGCATATAATCTGCCTATTTGCACTATTTTTCGATGTTTTATGGTATTTTAGGCAAATTCCACACCAAAAAAAATTATCATCAACCAGGAATCGGGTAAGAGCCAAATAAATATTACACCGCTAAAACGCCAGATCACGGGCGTCGGTTTCCTTGATTTGTTGAAGACGTTCGAGCACGGTCGTTTTCGTTTCGCCTTCCGGCATGGCGGCCAGTTCTTTTTCGATCAGCTTTTCTCCGACCGCCCGCGTTTCCGGCGAGGCGTAATCGACGAGGTATTCCTCCAGCGTCGTCAGGGCGTTCGGCGTGCAGAGATTTTGAATGAAGCCGGGAATCGCGTATTCCATGAACACTTCACCGGTACGGCCGAGCCGATAACACGCCGTGCAAAAACTCGGAATGTAATTGTCTTCCATCAGTTGGCAAATCACCTCGTCGAGCGAACGGATGTCGCCGAGTTGGAACTGCTCCTTTTCGAGCACCT
>Ga0123353_10014578_pt1 | contig 11345 bp, 10 predicted proteins | sample TergutLab28metaG_3_FD_92763 | JGI IMG/M metagenome (GOLD analysis project Ga0123353, IMG submission 92763) | Labiotermes labralis P3 segment gut microbial communities from Petit-Saut dam, French Guiana - Lab288 P3 | ecosystem: Host-associated > Arthropoda: Insects > Digestive system > Gut ... | reverse complement strand
CTTGTTGCTTTCTCGGAGAGCCACCCGTCCTTGTTCTTCCTCATAACGATATCTTTTCCCTTTCCGTTGGAGAGCTGTATCTCTTTTCCTTCCGCGATCAATGCTGAAAGTTTTGCCATACGCACGAATCAATGGTGTAGTATACAAACATGTTGGAAGAAAAGGTGTCGCGGAGCTTAGATCCTCATATGAAGAAAAATGAAGAAGGAGAAGGTCCCGACCTTCTCCGTTTAGTGTTTTTTGTTGTTCATCACGAAGTTACGGTTTCTTCTTGATAAACACGTATGCAACAACACCGATGATCGCCAGCACCGCTATCGCCGCGACCGCTATCAGGAGTATATTGCTGCCGCTGTCATCGGGCAGTATCTTCACGAATACGGACGAAGTTCCGTCGGTGTATTCGCGGTAACCTTCCTTTGAACTTACATCCGCATATGCGTCCTTGGAGAACCATACCTCTTCTATCATAACATACTCGTCATCACTCAGGGGTGTGAAACTTCCGTTGATCGTCATGACCCCTCCGCCACATACGGCGATGCAGCCTTCTGACTCTCCCGTGCCTGCTCCTCCTGTCACATTCACGTTACCGTTGATGATCACTTCCGCTCCGTGTCCGGACTCGAAAATGTGATTCTCGCCGGAGATCGTCAGGTTGCCGTTGATCGTAAGTATGCCTGAATACGGGCCTGAACCCCAGTTCTTTCCCCAAAGGTCTATGTTACCGTTCAGCGTCATCGTAGGGGTTCCTATACCTACGAATATTCCTCCTAGATCAAGCTTACCCGCGTTCGCTTTGAAAGAACCGTCACCGCCGATCTGTAAGCCTCCGTAACTGCGGAAGTAAGCATCCCATATCACCGTCGCGCCTTCCGGTATAATGAGATAAAGCGACGTGTTATCTGTGGTACCGAAGTCCTTGCTGCCCGTGATCGTGAGCACATCACCGTCACTGAGCGCTAAGACCGCGTTCTCGATCGTAGCGAATGTAGTGGCGTCCGTTATCGCTAATGTTGTGGATGCTCCGATCGTACCCTCATTTTCATTTCCGTCCGAGAAGAGGAACGGTACGGAAACGGCGAACATCATCGTCACCGCTACCGCAACGGCGATGACTGAGAGCCGCTTACCCCCCCCCCCTCCTGTCGACGGTCTCTGTTCTTCTTGTCAAAAATATCACTTCTCCGTCCGTTTGTCGGTGAGTCTTCACCGATTGTTCTCGAATTGAGTTGGGAGTATATCTAATTTGCAGGATGGCCGCTGACGAATTAAATAAAAAAAACATCTTTTTCACGAGAATATCATAATTGAGTGCCCTCGCCAAGTTTTGAACCTCTTCAGTCTTTAAGCAACCGATCGGAACGACATGCCCTATTCCGAAGTTTGTAGAGTTTTTATTCCGAAGAATGTTGACTATTCATTCCCCCAAATGTTGAAATTTCTCTAAGGCGTCGAACGGTCATAATTCAGGTTATGATGAAAGTAGTGGCGCGGACAGGGAGATTCGAACTCCCGGGGCGTTGCCGCCACCGGTTTTCAAGACCGGCGCCGTGGTCCAGGCTTAGCTATATCCGCTCAGGGTTCGGGAACGTGTCTCAATATTTAATCCTCATTGTCGGAATTTCTTTATTCCTTGAACTCCATGGAGAGACATGGACCTCGCGATCGTAGCGACTCTGACGCTGTCATTGTTCCTCATTTACAATCCGTTCGCGAGCCTTCCCATATTCATGTCATTGTCCGGCGGAAAGGATCCTAAGACCGTGAAAAGCTACGCGAACAAGGCCGTACTCGTTGCCGGTCTTCTTCTCGTCATATTCGTCGTCATAGGGCCGTTCCTGATGGATATCTTCGGCATCACCATGAACGGTTTCAGAGTGGCGGGAGGTCTTGTCCTTCTGCTCATGGCGGTGGAGATAATATTCGGGATGAGCATATGGAAAGGAGGGGAGAATGACGCGGCGTGGGTCATACTCGCAACTCCCATACTCACAGGTCCGGGGGTGATCACCACGGCCGTCCTGTTCTCCGAAGAGTTCGGCATGCCGCCGGTACTTCTGGCGGGAATCATATCATTGGTTCTTACATGGCTGCTGCTCAGCAACTCTGCAACGGTGATGAAATACGCCGGGAACCAGTCAATAAACATAATGTCCAAAATTGTAGGTTTACTGATAGCGGCGATGGCCATAGAGTATATCTTCACCGGCGCAGCCGGATGGTGGGATGCACATTCACTTGTGTCATCCGTTGCAGGCATCTTCTGATGTTTCCGGACATCTTTTTTTGTAATACCATATCATGAACATGAACCAGATCATCTCTATCGGTAACGATAACGCGGCCGGAAGCACCGAATGCGTCGTGGATATCAGGATCATGGTCATAGACATCGCGAGCGCACTGTTCTTCCATATCGACAGAAGTACCATCGGTATACGATTGCCGCGTCCCATACCTATCCATTTGAGCAACAGCTCCATCACGAGCGCCACGACCGCTATCCTTATGATGCATCCCAGCACGACCCAAAGTACCGTTTCCGGATCGTTGAAAATGAAGTCCCTGTTCGCGCCGAACGTCACGAGAACCAGGATGAAGAAGAGTATGTTCACGGAGACCGCTTTCGTTCTCACGTTCATCTTGAACTTTCTGAGCGACACGGACACCGCGAACGGTATCGCGATGAACAATGCCACATACTTCAGCACTTCCATCGGATCCACCGCTTCGCCGATCAGTATCTGCGTTATCGCAGGCGTCACCGCCAACGCGACAAGATAGATCACGGCGGTGGCGATCATCGCCAATTTTACGTTCCCTTTGAGTATCAGCGTTCCCGATGTCACCGAGATGGCGCAGGGAACGGCCGCCAGTATCACCCATCCCAGCCAAAGGTCATGATCGTAGAATGAACCGACAAGTAACGTCACACCTCCCGCAACCGCGTAACACACGAGAACGCCTATCAGGATCTCCTTCTTATTCTCGGTAATGTCATTCTTATTGAACGATAACCCCTGAATGGATATGCACATCAGTATCATCAGCGCTATCATGACGATCGTCGGTGCGTATCCGGTGTCACCGATCAACAGTCCTAACACCAACGCTGAGATGATCCAGAATCTGGCGTCAACAAGGAAATTCGTCACGGGCATATTACATCACATGCGAGAAAAAGCTTACCGCATCCCCGACAGGGTCCTCCGATGGTGCCGCGTCAAGCGGCTTCGCATATCTTGATGCTCTTGCATCGAGTATCACGGCCATTCCGCGGTCCGTCTCCGTCCTTATCAAACGGCCGATGGCCTGTTTCATCTTCCTGACCGCAGGTACTTCGGTAACGTACACCCACCCCGTTCCCGCTCCGTATCTTGTGTCGAACATATCCGACATCGCTTTGGATTCTATCGTCGGCGGAGGGTACGGTATTCCCACTATCACGGCGAAGGATAACTCATCTCCCGGGAAATCAATGCCTTCCGCTATCGATCCTCCCATGACCGTGAAGAACACTCCGTTACGCCCTTTCCTGAATTGGTCAAGCGATGACATCGTCCTCTTCTGATGTCCCGATTCCTCCCAGTATGTGGGTTTATCGATCTTTCCGTCTATGATGTTCCGCACTTTGGACATCATCCCGTATGACGGAAAGAAAACCAATGCGTTCTTATCCACGGCGTTGCACAATCTTACAACGTGATCCGATATACGATCGATCATCCCGGGATCGCGTTTCATATCCTCGAATTTTGTTGTAACATCTTTGACATAAACAACGGAACGATTCTCCGGCGGGAATGGTGTGGGATATGACCGCATTACGGTGCTGCTCGGAAGTCCCATCGTCCTTACGTACTGCTCAAGCGGCTGCAACGTACCGGACATGTGTACGGAACCTTTCAGGGAGCGTATGAACATCGTTATATCGGACGGGTCGATACATGATGCGCACAGCATCTCGCCGTCATTATCCGCTTTCACGCTCTTTATGAACTGTCCTTCGTCGGAAGATATCCAATCTTTCAGAGATATACCAAGGACCAGCAATCCCGATAATTTATGTTCTCCGTGATCGATAAGGTATTCCGTTCTTACCTCACCTACGTCGATCATCTTGTCCACCGCAGAGATAAGATCGCTGCGGCTCATCGACAGTTTGCTCATCAGTTTTGATTCAACACGGTCGTTGGCTATCACCGCTTCATGCACGTTCAACGTTAAGTTCTCATTCGCAGCGCCTTTGATCACCGCTTTCAGAAGAGCTGTGAACTCCCCTGCTCTTACATCTCCGAAAAGGACCGGGTCCTTCAGTGCGGTTATCTCCTCCATGACCGCGTCAAGGTCCTTCACCCTTATCGAGAAACTCCCCTGTTCCCTTGCCGCCTGTATAAGATTGTGAGCTTCATCCACTATCAAAACGACGTTCTCATCGTCGCAACGCATATGTGCCAGAAGATTGGAACGTATGTCTTCGGAGAGTATGTGGACGTATGGTGCTACGATCACATCCATACCCTGTATCAGGAGTTTTCTCACTTCGTAAGGGCATATCTCCATCGAACCGCAGAACCTGTCCAATTCATCCGACGTAGGGAACTTATCGCGGCAGTAAGCTTCAACTTTCGATGAATGCGTTCTCACCTTATCATAGAATCTGCATCCCGTTTCGCCTCTGATGCTCTTTGCCTTCTTCTCTTCGCATAAGCTCGAAAGCACATGAGGCTGAATGTCTTCGTAACCGGGTACGGACATAAGCAGCGGACAGGAACGTTTCCTTCCCGTTAACGTTAATCCGGATATGCCCTTTATCTCCGATATCGCTTTCAGTTCCCGCATCACCTGATCGCTCTGTGATATCGTTCTCGTAAGGTAGATGACCTTCTTATCCCTCATCTTCGCATGATGCAGCGCACCGGCCAGTGCGCATATCGTCTTTCCCGTTCCGGTCCCCGATTCCATGACCATGTGCTTAGATGCCGCCAACGACGTCGTTATATCGCGGACTATATCCATTTGAGATTCCCGAGGCTCGTAAGGGAAGTACGGAGCTGCAAGTCTGTCCTTGGGAAGGAATATTCGTTTCTCCCCTCTTCTCTCTTCGAATCCTTCATCACCGAGGCATTGCTGTTTGCCTTCAACATCACCGATCGGTGAGTTGCATACCCTGCATCTCTCCGAACCCGGTGGTGAAAGACTTTTGCAACGCATGCAGAACAGTCCCGCCATAAGGGTGCCATCATGCGTTAAGATATAACCGTTATCAGGAGGTGACCGAAAGTAGGGCGCAAATCTTAATCTACTGCGTATGCATCGCCGTTGTATGGAGAATAAATGCAAATGCGATGATCTGGTGGGTTTTGTGATGGATCCTCAGAATATACTGTCCGAAATGCCGACGGAGAAGGTATACATGCTCCTTGCCGATCTGGATATGATAGAGGATGATTACAACAGGGATCTCGCTATCGTGTACCTGAGTTCCAATTATTCGTCCAAGAAGCACTTATGCTCAACGATACTCAAGGGAAAACATGACCATGAGATCAAAGAGGTCGCAAAGACGGTAAGAGAAGTTCTTGTAAAAGAGATCGGATCCCGCAAAAAGACAAAATGATATCTTCGTTCTGAACGATCCTTTTGTGTGACACCGAGCGTACGCTCATCGATGAAAAAATAAAACACGGAAGGCCTTTCGGCCCTAATTCGTTTAAAGTAACGGAAGGTCTTCGCCCGTTTCCACATATACCCAGTCGGATACAGCGATGTAGAAGAACAGAGCCCCTGCGATCAGGTAGGCGAATCCTGCGACCAGGTTCACCGTATCGGTGTTGCCGAACGCAAGTGCGAACATGTAACCTATTCCGAAGATGACCGTTGCAAGACCGAATGAGAGGTCGTGGCTCGCCAAGAGTATGGCAATGACCATCAACAATACGATCATCATGATCCAGCCGAAATAGGCCACCATTCCGAGACCGAGTACTGCCGACGCAGACGTTACGAGGAACAGCATACCCACGGAAGAGAACAATATCCCTTCGGTCAGATCCCCGGACTTAAGCGAGAATATTCCCACTCCGCCGAGGATCACGGATACCGCGGCCAGAACTACATTGAAGTCCTTGGTCGCTATCGTTGTAAAGCCCCATGCATCGTTCAGATATGATACGGCAAGCAGAAGCGCCAGAACAGCCACCAGGAGCATACCGACGACCGAGCAAACGGCCGACAGCACGTAACTTGACCCCGAGGAGTCGCAGCAGCAATCATCGTAGTATGTGTTGCAGCCGCACGCGCAATCGGGACATCCGCACGTACAGTCAGGTTCTCCTGTGCATTCTGAACAGCATCCGCAGCCTGAAGATTTCTCAGACATGCTCTTGAGTATAGCGAATTACTTTAAAAATCCATCTCTTAATTTTCAAATAAAAGGTCGTGGCCGAAACCTTCGAACGGAGGTTCATGTCATCTCCCGCCGCGGTCTTCGAATAAATGGATGTGTTCGGCAACATTAATACGTCCGCAAGGATAACCATGCGCCGTAATGTTCATACCCGCCACGAAAAAGGAAATGGAAGAGCGAGGATGGGACGCATTGGATGTGATCCTCGTTTCCGGTGATACTTACGTCGATACAGCATACAACGGATCCGCGGTCATAGGCCATTGGCTTATCGACAACGGATACAGGGTGGGCATCATAGCGCAGCCGGACATCACTTCCGACACGGATATCAAAAGATTGGGCGAACCGCTGCTGTTCTGGAGTGTATCCGCGGGATGCGTTGATTCCATGGTCGCCAATTACTCGGCGACCAAGAAAAGAAGGAAGGAAGATGATTTCACGCCCGGCGGCGTGAACGACAGGCGTCCCGACCGTGCATGCATAGCATATTCGAACCTCATAAGGAGGTATCACAAAGGCGCCGTCATAGCACTCGGAGGAATAGAAGCAAGCCTGAGGAGGATCGCACATTACGATATGTGGTCCGGATCCGTAAGACGTTCCCTGCTGTTCGATGCGAAAGCGGACATCATAACATACGGGATGGCGGAATTATCCAATCTTGAACTCGCGAACACAATGAAAGAAGGCCGTGAATGGAAGGATATCAAAGGCATCTGTTACATATCTCCTTCGAAGAAGGATGGTTACATCGAGATACCGTCGTTCGAATCCTGTTCGGATAACGGCGAATTCATCGCTTCATTCAGGGCATTCTACGAGAACTGCGATCCTTTGACCGCTAAAGGGCTTGTACAAAGGCACGGCGACAGGTATCTGATACACAACCCTCCGTCGCCGAATATCTCTCAGGAAACGCTTGACCGCATCTACGGATCGGATTATGAGAACAAAGTACATCCGTTCTATTCGAAAGACGGTAAGGTACGTTCAATGGAGACGATAAAACAATCCGTTACAACACACAGAGGATGCTACGGAGAGTGCAATTTCTGTGCGATAGGCGTACACCAGGGAAGAACGGTCATAAGCAGAAGCGAAGCGTCGATAATAAAGGAAATTGAACGCATGACCGAGAAAAGGGGGTTCAACGGCATCATATACGACGTCGGAGGACCGACGGCGAACATGTACGGCATGGAATGCCTCATAAAGACGCAGGTCGGCGCCTGTAAAGACAAACGATGCATCTATCCGAAGATATGCCCGAAGCTCCCTGTAGACCACGGCAGACAGATCGCTCTGCTTGAGATGATCAAGAAGATCGACGGTGTGAAGAAAGTGTTCGTCACATCCGGCATCAGATATGATCTCATATTGGCCGACGAACGCAACGGAAAGAGGTATCTGGATGCCTTGGTCAAGGATCATATATCCGGACAGCTCAAGATAGCGCCGGAACACATATCCGACGATATCGTAAAGCTAATGGGGAAGCCCGGAAAGAAGGAACTTCTCGCCTTTAAGAGAATGTTCGACGCATCGAATAAAGAACACGGCAAAGAGCAATTCCTCACGTATTATCTCATTGCGGCGCACCCTGGATGTTATGAACGCCATATGGAAGAGTTACACAGATTCATCGTCTCGGAATTGAAGACAAATCCGGAGCAGATACAGATATTCACTCCCACACCATCAACGTTCTCAACGCTTATGTATTGCACCCGTCGGGACATAGAGGATAAAGGCGATCTGAAGGTCGAAAGATCGATGCAGATGAAGCAGAAACAGAAGGATATCGCTCTCGGCGTGAAGCAGCGTCAGTGATGCTCCTGGATGCACATCATAAATAGTTGGCGATTGATACCGAATCATGTTCGGCAATGCCTGCGAAAAGGCGATGAAGTTCACGAGACCGGTGATCACATCCGTAAGACATTACGACGGCACCGTGTCATGTACGTGCGGCGCATTCATCGTACTGAACGATGACGGATGGATACTGACGGCGGGCCACATCTTCGATTCTTTCATGGCTTTCCAGCAGAACAGCAAGAGGATCAAGGAGATCGAGGAACAGAATTCCGTTACGTCCGTGAGAAAAGGCCCGAAATTGAAGGTGGAGCCTAAATGGATCACGAACCATTCTTTCTGGTGGGGATGGGATAAAGTGATGCTGAATGACGGCACCGTTGATCGACAAATGGACATAGCCGTCGGAAGATTGGAACCTTTTGACAGGAAATGGATAACCGAATACCCGACGATCAAGGATCCCGCCAATATGAGACCGGGGACGAGTCTTTGCAAGCTTGGGTTCCCGTTCAGCACCATAAACGCCACGTTCGATGAGAGCACGAAGGCCTTCAAACTTGCCGAGAAGACATTACCGCTTCCTCTGTTCCCGCTGGAAGGTATGCACACACGTAATATCGCAACAGGAAAGAACAGAGAAGGGATCGATATGTTGTATGTGGAAACGTCGTCTCCGGGCCTGAGAGGACAGTCCGGAGGGCCGATATTCGATAAGGATTGTAACATCTGCGGTATACAGTTACGAACGAATCACATGTCCTTGGATTTCAAGCTGGAAGCGATGGTCGAAGGAAAGAAAGTGATCGAGAATCAGTTCTTGAATCTCGGCGTCGGATTGCACGCTAAAAGCATCGTGGATTTCCTCAGAAAGAGGAATATCGAGTTCGATCTGGAAGGCGGATCCCAGTACAGGATCATCTCCTGATCGCGTTGAAGATCGAGGTTTCGCGGCCGTCCGGGTAGGATGCGGTTTTATAGCGACAATGCGTTAATGAGCTCATGGGAAGGATAAACTTCAACGGATATTCGTTCGACGGCCCGTTCAAGCTCAATATCAATGAATCCGATCTGCCGGAGGATGCGGGTGTGTGTCTAGTGTGCACCGAATCCGGATACGGAATAAAAGTGATGAGCATCGAGAACGCCGACAACATGAAGAAGCACATAGCGAACAACAAAAGGAGAGATTGTTGGAAACGCATCGCCGAGAAGGATGTCATCGACATTTACGTGGCCCTCATGAAAGGGAAGGACGATCGTGAGAAATGCGCATCGGCGGTCAGGAACGGACGTAAATACAAATTGGTGTGTGAAGAGGATTGTTAACACCGTTATTCGCGTCCGAAATATACGTTCGTTAAAAATATAGTTTGTAAACGTGTTACATTAATTATTTTAGTATGTGTACAAAAACATACTATTAACGCCGTTATTATGTGTGCAGAGCACCAATTAACGGCGTGAACATCTGTGAAAAATGCACTAACGATATTATTATACTAAATAACGCAAATACATTAATTAATGTACGTGCATCTGAAAAACACAAAATTAACAGCGTTATTACGCGTTTGGAGCGCATTTTAGCGGCATTCGGCCCCGGATCGAAAAAAAGCATCATTTTCAATAAAAATGCACACATTATCCCTGTTCCTTACTAAATCCGTCCACGACGGTAGCCCGAATATCAACTTGATTTCGCCTGCCGTACACGAAAAGTAGGGGGTATTTGCACACTTTTCAGTGCGATTTAACCCGATCTATGGGGGTTTATGCATAATAATGCGCAGCAATTGCAAGAAACACTAATTAACAACGTTAATATATATCTCATGATCCGCCGCCGGTTCATGATCAAAAATGTCATTAACGTTGTTAAATAATTGAAAAATCAGCACTGTGTAATAAATATATCAATTTAAGATATCGCATTAACTTTTAATAAGTAGTCGAAGGTGTGCATAAACCTGTTCCTTAGGAGGTATTTTCCCGGAAACAGGTCAAAGGATCATTTCAAAGGGGCATTTCCCGGTACAAAAATAACGCCGTTAATAGCCTACGGATCGCACCATTTTTTGCTCACATTTATGATAATAAACGTACAAAAAAACCACCATTTTTCGGGGTTTAAAATCGACCTTTTTCGGAGTGAAAACGAGATCCTTACCGGAGACGAAAAAACCATACCGTATACATCGATATCGTGCAAAACGCATTGAAACGATCGGCCGCGGACATGCTCTCCGGAACGGTAAAAACGATCATGCGGTGACGGCTACAACGAACACCGTAAGGACGAACATCAGCGCGATCAATATCACAATCAGCTTGTTCCGGCGTTCTTCTTTCTTCGATGACATCGCAGGGATTATCGGTATCTTTGATATAAATGTGCGCGGAACCTACCTCGAATATTCAAATGGATTGCTCTCAGAAAGCACAAGAAATAAGGAAAATGAGGTAAAAAGTTTAGGTTTTTCCTTCGCGTTTGCACGTTCAGAAGACCGGCAGTTTCTCTGTTGAGAGCGCTATTGCCATGTACGTTCCTACTGCACCTGCGAGTATACCGAAGATACCGAACAGGAGTGCAAAGGTCAGCGGGTCGTCGCCGTTGTTGCCAGCGTTGACGAACAATGCAACGAATATGTATATAAGCGCAGTGAAGATCAACAGGATAGCCAGGAGCTTCGGGGCACCGATCATGAACGCTACGAGAGCGAACAGTATGAAGAACACTCCGAGTATTATGAACGCGTACATCGAGCCTACGCCCAATGCGATCGTTACACTGAAGAGCGCTATTGCGACAAATCCGAACAATGCTGTTGCGAACGCGTTACCGACTTTTCCGGCCATGTACGTGAATACCAAGAATACCAGCGAAAGCGGTATCAGGATCACGTTGATGTACCCGAGAAGGGCACCAGCATCTGCAACCTTACCATACAACAATACTCCAAGCAGACCGAAGAACAGTGTGATCAGTCCTACGAGGAAAAGACCCGCTACTGTCGGGTCGACTCTGTTTTCTGACATTTTTTTCATCCTCCGTTGCACGAGAACGCATCCCCACACAACTTAGGTAGGAATCATCTTATTTAGTATAAAAAGG
>Ga0123353_10014576_pt1 | contig 11346 bp, 9 predicted proteins | sample TergutLab28metaG_3_FD_92763 | JGI IMG/M metagenome (GOLD analysis project Ga0123353, IMG submission 92763) | Labiotermes labralis P3 segment gut microbial communities from Petit-Saut dam, French Guiana - Lab288 P3 | ecosystem: Host-associated > Arthropoda: Insects > Digestive system > Gut ... | reverse complement strand
GATGCTGGCGCACGCTTTTCCCGAGGCTGCGGTTATCTCTTTTCCAAACCGTGCGGAAGCCGCTCGCTATGCCGAGGCCTGCTTCAGCCCGGATCTGATTATCTTGGACGACGGTATGCAGCATCTGGCCGTGCGCCGAGATATCAACATCGTGATTCTGCGCCCGCAGGATCTGGAGGGGGACTGGAACCGGGTGATCCCTTCCGGCTCTTGGCGGGAGGGAGTTTCCGCTCTGGCCTCGGCCTCGGCTTTTGTGATCAAGGCCGAAGCCGATGAACTGGCCCGTCTGGAAGGTCTGGCTTGGCAGCGCCTAGGTTTCTTTGCCCGGCCGCTGTTCAGTTTCCGTATGGCTCCCACGGGCCTGCGCCCGCTGTTTCCCCAGGGATCGGGCATGGAACCGGAAACCAGCGCCAGCTATGCCGGGTATGCCGCGCAGGATTTTCTCAAGCCTGAGGACTACCGCGACCGACCCTATGTGCTGATCAGCGGGGTAGGCAACCACAAGGGCGTGGAAGCGACCGCCACGCGCCTGATGGGGCGGTCGCCCATGCGGCACTTGGACTTTGCGGATCATCATCCCTATTCCGAGGCCGATGTGCAAGCTGTACGTAACATGTTTCCCGCGCTTTTGCCGGTACTGTGCACGGCCAAGGATGCGGTCAAGCTGGCTGCCTTTCGCGGGGCCTGGGACGGTACGTCGGTCTGGGTGCTGGAAACCGAGGCAGAGTTCGGGCCGTCCGTCTTTACGGAAGAAAGCTTTTCCTCCTGGTTTACGCGTAGCCTGCAAGCGGCGGCGGCCACACGATCCATCATGTTGCCGGGCGGCCCTTCATGGCGAAGCACCTGAAGCGGAAAAACAGCGCCGCGCCCTTTACAGAAGTCACAGAAGCCACGGAAATAGACTACAAGGACGCCGACGCCCTGTCCGCCTTCCTGCAGGGTGCTCTGCGCAAGGTGAACCGCCCCTTGCGTATGGACGAACTGCTCCGCATCATTCAGCTGCCGCGCAAAGCAAAAAAACGGGTGGAAAGCGCCCTGTATGCTCTCCAGGAGCAAGGCCGGGCCGAGCGCGTGGCCAGCATGGGGAAAGTTGCTTGGGCCGCGCCCGGCCGCGTCCGCTCTATCAAGGGGCAGGTCCGCCATGCCCGCCATACCGGGAGCGGCCCGCCGCTCCCCGGCAAAAGGGGGCCAGGCGGCAAGGCCGCTCCCAATTTTTGGAAAGTTGCCGCACAGGGGCTGGAGGATGAGGAAAGCCCGCAGGCGCAGGAGCGCATCACCAAGGGCAACAACGGTATTCCCGGTCCTTTCCCGGCCGAAATATTGGATGAACTGCAGGGTCTCCCCGGCGATCCGCAGGAAGCGGACATCAAAGGCAGTCAGGAAGCGGGCTTCGCGGGCAGGCGGGATGTGCGCGATGTCGCCTTTGTGACCATTGACGGGCGCGCGGCCCGCGATTTTGACGATGCCATCCACGTGGAGGCCGTGGCGGGGGACTTTCGGCTGCGCGTGGCCATTGCCGATGTTTCCCATTACGTACGCCGGGGTTCTCCGCTGGACGCCGAAGCCCGAGAGCGGGGCAATTCCTATTATTTCCCCCTGTCTGTCGAGCCCATGCTGCCGGAAGCCCTGTCGAACGGCCTGTGTAGTTTGAAGCCCGGCGTGCCGCGTCTGGCAATGGTGGCGGACTTAAGTTTTTCCGCCTCGGGGGCGCGCCTGGGCGCGGAGTTTTATCCGGCGTCCATTGTCAGCCGCGCCCGCCTTACTTATGGGCAGATACAGCGCAGTCTGTTGCTGCATGAGGAGGAGGAAGAGAAAAATCTGGCTTCGCTCCTGCCCATGCTGCGGGAGGCGGAAAAGCTGGCCCGCGTCCTTCTGGAGCGGCGGCAGGAGCGGGGAGCGCTGGACTTTGACCTGCCGGAGGCCACCTATCTGTTTGACGAACAGGGGGAGCTGTGCGGCGTGACCGCGCGCGAACGGCACTTTGGTCACCGGATGATCGAGGAGTTCATGATCGCGGCCAACGAGGCTGTGGCCGAATTTCTGGAAGCGCGGGATATGCCCGCCCTGTATCGCGTGCATCAGCCGCCGGACCCGGACAAGCTGGCTGTGCTGGGCGATTTTCTGGTCCGCACGGGCCTTGCTCACGGCCGGGGAGGCGGTAAGACGGGCAAGAGCGGCAGGGGCCATTCTTTCGCTAAGAACAGGGGCACCTTCACCGGGGGGGATCTGCGCCGCATTCTGGAGCAAAGCCGGGGCACGCCCAGCGCATACGTTATTACCCGGCTGGCCCTGCGCAGCATGATGCAGGCCCGCTACCAGCCGGAAAATGACGGGCACTTCGGCCTGGCCCTCGGCTCCTACTGCCATTTTACCTCGCCCATCAGGCGCTATGCGGATCTTGTGGTGCACCGCGCGCTTAAAATGGCCCTCGGCTTGGCGATTGCTGGAGAAAAGCCGCTGTCGCGGGGAGGATTGGAAGCTGTGGCCGATCATATCAACGCAACGGAGCGGACCGCGACCGAGGCCGAGCGGGAAATTCACAAGCGTCTCAGCGTGCTTTTCCTGCGCGAACGGGTAGGAGAGAGTTTTGACGCCGTGATTTCCGGGCTGACGGACTTTGGCCTGTTCGTCGAATTGCCGGAGTTTTTGTGCGAGGGGCTGGTCCGTCTGGCTTCACTGGAAGACGATTATTACGACTATCTGGAAGAGCGCCAGGAGATCAGGGGCAGAAGAATCGGCCGGACCTTCCGGTTGGGGCGGGCCGTGCGTGTCACCCTGACGGATGTGAATCTGAGCCGTCAGGAACTGAATTTTATTTTTGAAGAAGGCCCCGGCGAAGAGGGTGCCGGGACGCGCCGTCTCAAAAAAGGCGCAGGGAGCAGGAGGGCGGCCCGTGCGCGTTGACGTGGCAATGAACATCTTTGCCAAGCCGTACCAAACGGCGCTCTCGCTGCTTTCCCTGCTCCAGTTTTCCGGCCGGTATATCGACCGCATCTATCTTCAGTTCGAGCCGCAAGGCTCCATGTTTGATCCCGCGCCTCCCTATGCCATTGCCGAGTATCTCGGCGATCTCGGCATCCGGATCGTGAACTACCAGCCCAAATACTGGCTGCATCTCGACCCGGCCGACCCGGCCCGGCTGGGTGACCCGGAATACCGGCTGAGCCTGCGCTATCAGCACGCCTTTGAGCATACGGACAAGCAGTATCTTTTCGTGCTGCACAATGATGTGCTGATCAAGCGCGATATTGTGGGAGCCATGCTGGACGGCATTGGCGATGCCTTTGCCGTAGGCCATATCGGACAGTGCTGGAATTGTCCGGCCAGTAATACGGAATTGGTGCAGGGTAGTGGCTGCGGGGAACAGGCCTGCTCCCCGGAACGCTACCGGGATTTCCGGCCCGATTTTGCGGGGCTGGGGCGCCTGTATGCCTTGGCGGTGGAACGCGGGGTATTTGTGCGTCCGTATTGGGAGGGCTGGAAAACGCACTATGCCGCCGACCCCTGGCCCTTGCCCGAATGCCGGGTCAACGAGTGGGGGTGCCTTGTGGATATTGCCATGACCCGGCCTCTGGTGTTGCCGCAAGGGGATATTTTGCCTTTTGGCGGGTATCAGCCCTGCGGCAAAATTTGTCTGGATATTGATGTGGTCTGGTTCCGCGAACTGAATCGGCTGGGCCTGTATGCGCGCCACATGAACACCGGCCCCTTTCTCACGCATTGGGTCGGCACCGGAAACAACACCGAACGCAAGTACCTCCAGACCGAGCACAACGCCCGCCGCATTCTGGAAAAACACTTCGCGCCTTTTGTGGGCTGGTGTAAAGCCCGCAAAAACGGGCTATGGTAGCGCCTTGTCACCAAACCGACGCCTACCTTTGAAAAACACGACCCCCATCACAGTACCTACCTAGTTTTTCTTACAATATTCCATGTGGCCTTGAATTTGCATTATTTTGCCCCAGATGGCGTCCGGGCAGTTTCCCGGCGCTGTGCCGAAAGGGAGCAGATATGCAAAATGCCATGTTTACCGCGCTGTTCGGGGCTTTGAGCAACGAACACCGTATGAACAGCATCGCCAATAATCTGGCGAACGTGAACACCACGGGCTACAAGCGCGATCTTTTGTCGTTCCGTGACACCTTTATGATGTACGCGCATGATCTGATCATGGAGCCAGTGACACATTTGCGCTCGGAGAAGTTGTTTCCCGAGCCGCATCATGCGGCGCGGGTCCGTCTGGGCTATGCCAAAACGGACTTTGAGCAAGGCGCGCTCAAAACGACCGGCGCTCCCTTTGACCTAGCCATCAGCGGTAGCGGCTTTTTTACTGTACGCACGGAGGTGGGCGATTTTTACACCCGTAACGGGCATTTTCGTCTCACGGGCGATGGGCAGTTGATCACGGAACAGGGCTTTGCCGTCCTGGGTGGCGGCGCGGAAATCGTTATTCCGCCCGGCATCAAACATATCACCATTTCCGAAGGCGGGGCAATTTACGGCGATGGCGACCTGCTGGGCCAGATCGACTTGGTGGACGTTGACAACCCGCTGAACCTGGAAAAGCTGGGCGGCAATATGTACCGTGTCAGGATTGGCTCAACAGTTGAAGAAATTCCTGCCACAGGCTTTATGGTTCAGGGCTTTCTGGAAGTCTCCAATGTGAACGTGGTGTATGAAATGGTCAACATGATCGAGGCTCAGCGCCAGTTTGAGGCCTATACCAAGATCATGCAGACCTCCCAGACCATTGATAGAGAAGTAGTCACCAAAGTAGGCAGGGGGCGCGGATAATGGATAGTATAAAAAATATCCCGAAAGCGGCAGTGCGGATGCTTTTTAATCTGCTGGAGCGGCTGTGCCTTTGCCGCACGCCGCGCATTGTCGATGCATACTGCCTGGCCGAAGAACCGGGTGGAACCCGGAATGAAGTGTAAGTGTTTTTTTAATGATTTAGGAGGACAACCATATGATGCGTTCTCTCTGGACTGCGGCCTCCGGCATGGTGGCCCAGCAACTGAATATTGACGTTATCGCCCACAACCTGGCGAACGTGAACACCACGGGCTTTAAAAAAGGCCGGGCCGAATTTGAAGATTTGGTTTACCAGAACCTGCGTATCGCGGGGACCGTAACCGGAACCGACGGCGCGCAGACCATTCCGACCGGCATTCAGGTCGGTCTTGGCGTGCGCCCGACCACCGTGCACAAGTTTTTCTCGCAAGGGGACTACCAGAATACCAACAACCCCCTGGATCTGGCCATTGAAGGCGACGGCTTTTTCCAGGTCATCGTCAACGGCGAGGAAGCCTACACCAGGGCCGGAGCCTTCAAGCTCAATCAGGACGGCACCGTGGTCACGGCCAACGGTTATGTGTTGCAGCCCGAATTCACCGTGCCCATTGAAACCAGGAACATCGTGGTTACGGAAAACGGACACATCGCGGCTCTGGGTGCCGGCGGTGAGGAACTTGCCGCTGCGGACATCCCTCTGTTCACCTTCATCAACCCGGCCGGGCTTGAAGCCCGCGGGCGTAACCTCTACACAATAACCCCCGCTTCCGGTGACGCCAACGAGGGCATTCCCGGTGAAGCCAACGTGGGCACCATCGCCCAGGGTTTTCTGGAAATGTCCAACGTGGAAGTTGTGGATGAAATGGTCAACATGATCGTGGGCCAGCGGGCTTATGAAATGAACTCCAAGGCGATCCAGACCTCTGACTCCATGCTGCAGATCGCCGTGCAACTCAAGCGTTCATAAGGATGATGCCTATGGCTGCCGCCAGTTTCAGATATCGCGTAGCAATGCTCACACTGCTGTGCCTTTGCGCGGGCGCTGCGGCCTTTCACTCTCAGGCCTTGGCCCAAACTGTACAGGGAACGGCAACGGAAACGGGCGAACAGCCCTGGCGTATCCGCTTTCTGGAAGCCGCCGTCGTGCGGGGCGACACAGTGCGCCTAGGCGAAGTCGCTGTACCGATCGGAAATATGTCCGCCGAAGCCTGGCAGGAAATGGCGCAGCGCGAACTGTGGCCCTCCCCGCCCGAAGGCAGGGCCATGAGCATGACCCGGCCGCGTTTGCAGGAGGCGGTCATGCGCACCATGAACGATCTCGCGCCGTACTGCCTGTTTCCCGGCTCCATGGCCGTGCAGCGCGGCGGAGTGTTGATCGGCAGGGAAGCCATCCAGCATATGGTGCAGAGCGAGCTTAGGCCCTATCTGGCCAGTCTGCCCGGAGAAGCGGCGCTGAGGGATTTTCGCCTTCCCCAGCATGTATTTTTGGCCCATACCGGCCAGCAACTTTCACTCGAACCACTCAGGAAAATTGCGCCGGGGCGTATCAGCCTGCGGCTGCTGGTCCGGGAAATGGACGGAACGATCAAGCAAAGGCTTACCGGCTCCGTGTTCGCGGATTGCTGGGCCGAGGTGCCTGTCTCCACAGCGATCCTGAACCGGGACGATGTTCTGGAGCATACCAAGATCACGTTCAGGCGCATGAATCTGGCCAATTTGCGCGGCGAACCCTGGGACGGGCGCGGCGGTCCCTGGCGAGTCTCCCGGCCCATAGGGGTGGATCAGGTTATTTATCAATCGGACGTGGCGCACATACCCACGGTACGCAGAGGCAGCATAGTGACACTGATCTATGAGGGAGCCTCCGTGCGCCTGACGACCCAGGCTGAAGCCCTGGCCGACGGAGCGGCGGGGGAAAGCATCCCGTTGCGCAATTTGCAGAGCCGCAGGGAAGTGTTCGGCATGATCCGTGATTCCGCAACAGTAACCATAACAGCCGCGCCCGGAATCGGTCAGCGGCATTAGCGAGAGCAATCATGAACGCACGTACTGGCAAACAGTTTTTTTTGCTGTCGGCGATATTGGGTCTGGCAATATGTCTCAGCGGCTGCGGTGGTGCCGCACAGCAGCGGAGCATGGCGCCTTCCATACCTATGACGCCGCCCTTGCAGCACACCGAGCCGGAACAGCGGCACGCCAATCCGGGGTCTCTCTTCAACGCCGCTGAAAACGCCAACCTCTACGCGGACAATCGCGCCCGCCGGGTTGGCGACATCGTGATGATCAAGGTGGTGGAAAACGCCAGGTCCAGCAGCAAAGCCAACACCAACTCAAGCAGGGACAGCAGCTCCACGCTGGGCGTCACCGCGCTGTTCAACAGACAAACGGCGGGAGTGCTGCCCACCGGAGGCGGCCCGCTTTCCGGCAGGGTCGGGATAGACCCCCTGTGGGCCACGCAATCCTCCTCCTCTCTGAACACTACGGGTGAGACAAAGCGGGAGAACTTCGTTACCGCGACCATCGGCGCGCGTGTGCTTAACGTGCTGCCCGGCGGCGTGCTCCAGGTGCAGGGCGCGCGGGCCGTTCGCGTGAACGAGGAAACCCAGTACATGGTGGTCAGCGGCCTGGTGCGGATACAGGACGTGGGTCCGGACAACTCCGTGGAGTCCACCATGCTTGCCGATTCCAGAATTGAATACTTCGGCGAGGGCGTGCTGGCCGACAAGCAAAAGCAAGGCTGGCTGACGCGGCTCATGGATAATGTTTGGCCTTTCTAGGGTAGCGCTTTTACTTGTTCCGTGTTCTGGCGCGAAACACCTGCACAGCCCTGTTGTGTTCCTGTAGCGTCCTGCTGAAGGTGTGCCCGCGATCTATGCCTGTAGCCACAAAAAAGAGGTAGCTGTGCTCATACGGCGCGTGCGCGGCGCGCAGGGAATGGAGTCCCGGCGAGGCGATCGGGCCGGGCGGCAGGCCGGGGTGCTGGTAGGTGTTGTACAGGTTGTTCGCATCGTTGATCTGGGAGCGCCGGATGGCTCCGCTGAAACTCTCGCCGATGCCGTAAATGATGGTCGGATCGCATTGCAGGAGCATCCCCAGGCGCAGACGGTTGGCAAACACGCCCGCCACCTTGCCGCGTTCGTGGGGCACGCCGGTTTCCCGCTCCACCAGCGAGGCGAGGGTAACAAGATGGCGCAAGGCCTTGGGATCAACCTCATGCGGCGTTTGCGGCCCGCCTTCCCGCTTCCATAGAGGTTCCGACTGTCTCCAGAACATGCGCACCATAGTGGAGGCCACATCATGCGCCTGCTGTTTGTCCAGCGGGTCACGCGGTTTTCTCAGCAAGTAGGTTTCGGGGAAGAGAAAACCCTCGGCATTGGCAAAGGGGATGCCGTGCGCCCGCAAAAACTCCGGGTCATGGATAACCGCCTTGAAGTCCTCATAGCGGGCAAAGCCCTGCGCTTCCACGGCTCTTGCCGTTTCCCACCAGGTCAGGCCCTCGCGGATGAACAGGCGGTATAAAATGGCTTGGCCTTCGGTAATCTGGTGCAGCACCTGCTCGGGCGTCCAGCCGGTATTGATCAGAAATTCTCCGGCTTTGACCCGGCCCAGGGCGTCTCTGGCATAGGCCAGCATCCGGAAGCGGTCCACATCGGAGATCGCTCCGGCCTCTTGCAGTTGCCGGGCCACGCGGTCAAAGCTGGAGCCGGGCGCGATGCTGATGATGATATCCTGCGGCTGGTCCGAAGCCGGCGTGTTTAAAAAACGGTAGGTCTCAAAGGCAACATAACCCCCGACCAGCAGGAGGCTCAGGAGGAGGAAAGAAACAACACGGCCGAAAAATTTTTTCATGCCGGCGTTCTCCTGTCTTCGGTCAGGGCCAGAAAGGATTCCAGGATCGCGGCCGCCGCAGCCCTATCCAGCGTCTCCCGCACAGTTTTGCCGCTTTTTCCGGCCTCGCGCAGACGTTCCTGCGCATCCTGGGAACTGAGCGCCTCGGACATGAAGTAGACGGGCAGCGCTGTACGCCGTTTCAGGCGCTCGGCCATGTTGCGCGTCTGGCGGGTGGTTTCGCTGTCTTCACCGTTTTCCCGTAGCGGCAGGCCGACCACGAAGCCGCCCGCGCCTTCCGCTTCGGCCAGGGAAAGCAGTTCGGCGAAAAAAGCGTCCTTGCCGCTCATACTAATGGTGGCGCGGGGAAAGGCCAGCAGCCCGCCCGGATCAGACACCGCGATGCCGGTGCGTTTTTGGCCGTAATCGATGGCCAAAAACTTCATTATCGTGTGTCCTCGGCTTCCTCGGCTTCGCTAAGCTGCACTGTGGGCAGGTCGGCCATGTTGACTAGGCGCAGGTCCCCCTGAGAGGTGGATGAGCGTAGCAGCTTTTTGAATTTGCGGCTCCAGTTCGGGCCTGCCAGACGCTCGGCGAGATATTCGAGGGTATGCAAAACCGGGCGTTTGCTTTTTTTGCCCATGAGAATGCGGGTCAGACCCATTTTACAGGACGGGCAACTGACAATAACCGGCGCTTCACCCGGCAGGGCCGCCAGATTTCCATCCAGCCCGGCCGCTTTTCTGGCCCTGATTTTGTTGTAGATGAGCGGGGAGCTTATGGCCCCCATGCCGGATTCGCCACAGCAGCCGGAGCTGATCGTCACCTTGCTGCCGGTGTGTTCGGCTAGGGCGTTGGCGTACAGCCCGTCCGCCTTGACCTTGTTCACATCCGGAGACTGCGTGTGGCAGGGCGTGTGATAGAGTAGGTGCTGTACCCCGCCGTTTCCGTCAGCCGGGAAATGGAGGCCCGCCGTGCTGAAAAGAAAGCCTGTCATATCGTTCAGGCAAACCGGCTCGCCGTTCGCCTTGGGGAATATGTCGGAAACGAAATGCCGCTCCATGCCGTCCCGGCAGGAGCCGCAGGCCGTGAGTACATGGGTCACAGGGTAGCCGAGAGCTTCGGTTTTTTTGGCCAGGGCGCGCAAATGCTTGATATCGCGGTCCTGGTTCACGGCAAAGGCTTCGTGTTCTCCGGCGGCCAGCAGCGCGTAGCCGCAGCACAGGTGCTTTTCCGGCAGCAGCACGGCGTAGCCTGCGGACAAGGCGAGTGTCAGTCCGGCCATCCCGATGTTCCGGTGAAACATGGCCCCACCACAGCCGGGAAAATAGAAGACCGTGCCGCGCACCTCGCCGCTGGGCACGAAAAAGGAGCCTTGGTCAAGATCCAGGAATTCATAAAGATTGCGGTAGTTGGGGCGCGGTCCGGGGGCGCTGAACAGAGGGTTTGCCATCCGCCCGCGCAAGGATGCCGGCAGCAGGGGCAGGATCTTGTTCTGCACGCTTTGTCCGACAGAGGCCAGTTTGGCCGCGGCCGGAACGCGCTTGGCCGGATCCTGGCTCAGGTATTTCAGGGCCTTGGATTTGATGGGGTGCCCGCCCGCGCCTTCCTCTTCCAGATAGCCGCGCAAAGTGAGCGCCACTTCGGGCGAGGCGATTTTTACCGGGCACAGGGCCACGCATTTGCCGCAACCCGTACAGTGCTCCACAAGCTGGCGCAGTTCGGCCAGCAGGGCTGGCTCGGGCTTGCCGTGGTTGACTTGGGAGTAGTAAATGGCCTCGATAAGCGCGCCCAGGACCAGGTTCTTGTTGCGCGGGTGAAAGAGCAACCCTTCTTCCGGGTAGTACATGGGGCAGCTTTGGCGGCACTTGCCGCAGCGCGTACAGCCCTGCACGTTGTGCAGAAGGGAGATCAGGCGTTCCTTGTCCGCCAGTCCGCTCTGGCGGATATCCTCGATCAGCCGGTTGAAGGAAAAGGTGAAGGGCGAAACCGGCAGTTCGCGCTGGGTCAGCTTGGCCGGGTTGAAAATGTTGCGCGGGTCCACGAGTTGCTTGAACTCGATGAAATCCTTCATCTTTTTTTCGGTGAAAAAGGCGATCTTGGTGACCCCGATGCCGTGCTCGCCCGTGACTTCCCCGCCCAGTTCCTGCGCCTTGGCCATGACCCGGTACGCGGTTTTTTCGGCATTGGCGAGCATTCCCGGATGGTTGGAGTGCACCGGAATGTTCACATGGCAATTGCCGTCCCCGGCGTGCATATGGCTGGCAACGGAGATAACGGTATTTGCAAAGTCATCCTCGATGGCCCGAAGGTCTCCGGCAAGCTGGGGGTAGTTCCCGGACGTGTCCCGGAAAAAGAGGCTGGCCCGTATGGACAGTTCCTGATCCGACAGTTCGGAAGTGGGAACTTCTCCCTTGATGATACTGGTGGTGTAGGCTATTTCTTCGGTAAAGCGGGAATCTTCCTCGGGCAGGCCGGGCAGGACGGCGGCCTGGCGCAGCGCGTCCCGATATCCCTTGGCCATGCATTCCAGGTTCAGCGTTTCCAGAAACAGGGCGAATCCCGGAATGGCCTGCATGGGGATGACCACGTCCTCGTTCATTTTGAAGCCCGAGGTGCGTTTGGCGATGGCCGAGAGGCGATGCCTGTCATCCCAGTAGATTTCGGCCTGTTTTTCGTCTTTGGCCACAAAGGCGTCCACGCCGTCGTAGGGGCCGCAGATGG
>Ga0123353_10014575_pt1 | contig 11346 bp, 12 predicted proteins | sample TergutLab28metaG_3_FD_92763 | JGI IMG/M metagenome (GOLD analysis project Ga0123353, IMG submission 92763) | Labiotermes labralis P3 segment gut microbial communities from Petit-Saut dam, French Guiana - Lab288 P3 | ecosystem: Host-associated > Arthropoda: Insects > Digestive system > Gut ... | reverse complement strand
TGAATAAAATTGTTAATCATAATGGTATGATGTGTATTGGCGTTGCGTGCAACGCCAATACGGGTATAATTATCCTTTGTAAAACGGCATTTTAACAATCACCGCCTTCAACAATTTGTCGCGAACTTTGATAAAAATCTCCGTATCTAATTTTCCAAACTCTGTTTTTATCCAGGCAGTCCCAATAGCTTTATTGATAGCAGGTCCCTGTGTCCCGGAGCGCACGGAACCGATTATGTTACCTTCTGCGTCGCACACTTCGTAGTCTTGGCGCGGAATACCGCGGTCAATCATTTCAAAACCAACCAGCTTGCGTTTCAAACCTTCGGCTTTCATTTGCAACATTCGGTCTTTATCAATAAAATCTTTATGGTCAACAAATTTAGTAATCCATGCTAATCCGGCTTCAATGGGGGTAACAGTATCGTCAATTTCGTGTCCATACAGGCAGAACCCCATTTCAAGGCGAAGGGTGTCACGGGCAGCCAAGCCAATGGGTTTAATATCAAACTCCGCACCTGCTTCAAAAACGGCGTTCCAGATTTTTTCGGCATCTTCGTTTTTCATATAGATTTCGCATCCGCCAGAGCCGGTATAGCCTGTGGTAGAGAAAATTACATTTGGGATACCTGCAAAAGTTAATGTTTTTACCGTATAGTATTCCATATCTTCCACAGGGGTATCTGTAAGTTTTTGCATCGCTTTGAGCGCCAGCGGACCTTGCACGGCTAATTGAGAAATATGGTCGGAGATATTGGCGATTTCTGCGCCGAACTTTTTGTTTTGTTCCACCACCCAAGCCCAGTCTTTATCAATATTGGCGGCATTAACCACCAAGAGATAATCATTTTCAGCCATACAATACACAAGCAGGTCATCTACAATACCGCCGTTTCCGTTTGGAAAGCAGGAGTATTGCACTTTACCCGGGTAGAGCGTTGCCACGTCGTTAGAGGTAATATATTGCAACAGCGGGAGGGCTTGTGTTCCTTTCACAGTAAATTCTCCCATGTGGGAAACATCGAAAACGCCTACCTTGCTGCGCACATGCAGGTGTTCAGCCACTAAACCTTCATATTGGATTGGCATGCAAAAACCGGCAAATTCAACCATCTTCGCACCTTTCTCTTCGTGTAATTTTTTAAATTGAGTTTCTTTCATATAAGTAAATTTGAATAATTATTGTACTTCTCTTTTAATGGTATGTTTAATTTTTATAGCAGAGAGCAAGTTAAATTCAAAAAAAGTACATTTTTGTTTTGGATAGTAATGATTCTTTCCTGTACATCACTGAGCATTATTTCTCCTTTGGGTATTCTCAGAATTTCAGTACTCATATTTTTTTGATTTGTATTTTTTAACGCTGTTTGTCTTGCTTTATTATAAGAAAGCCGCCCTTTCGAGCGGCTTCACAAAGGGAAAGTCAAATATTCAAAATAATGTTTGTTTCTAAAATCACTTCATAGTTAGATCATATAACTGTTAAAGTTGCAGAATTGCTGTAAACTGTTCCTGAGACACCTGATAGTACACAACGAAACATGTGCCCATTCATAGTTGCCGTTATTCCAGCAATAGTTAGTTTATTAGTATTTGTACCGCTATAAAGAGGGGAATTGTCAAGATTCACCCATGTAGCGCCATTGATAGAAATCTGCCATCGATAAGCAAGTGTTAAGGTTTCCACAACACTAAATATTGCACTTTGGTTTACATTAACAGATATGTTCGCAGGGTGCGTGATAATAACGGGCAATTCTATTACAGTAACACTTATTTCATTGGGTATCTCTGTAAACACAGGGTCAATTACTTTTATGGTTGTTGTCCCTGTTTTCACACCTGTTACGTTGCCTCTGTCGTCAACGGTGGCGATACTTGGATTCATAGATTGGTAGGTTAGTTCTGGTATTGTGATATTCGGAGTTGTAATTTGAGCTGTTGATCCCTTATTCACAATATTGGAAGATATAGCAAGAGGTAATTTATATACCGGCATGGTCAGTTCAATGTCATCAAAACCTCCTGCATAATAGTCGTGTCCAAACTCTTTAGAAACGCGTAGCACAATTTTCAGCTTTCTTGTACCAATTGGGAGCAGTTTTTTTTCAAAGGCATGTTTCTGCCAATTGATATTCTGAGTTTGCACGCTTTCAGAAATTTTTTTCTCTTTTCCGAAGGCATCTATTGCATAAACAAACATATTAGTTTTGTCAACTCCGTCGTCTGCACAAAAATATCCACTGAAGTTAATTGTTTGCACACCTGCATCAATGTAATTTTTAAACAAGCTTATATCTACTGTTTGGGATAAATCAGTATGACTTGCTGCATTTTCACCAAACCAATTAATTATTCCTATAATTTCGGACAAAATGGGAGTGATGGGTATTCCTAGTGAATTTGCCTTCGGCATGCCGAACATTCCGGGCAGGGACGGGATGCCGGGTATGCCTGTTATCCCCGGAATTTTCGAAGGCATTAATGGCACATTCGTTAAATTTTTCCCCGTCATACACGGTAGACCCGGAATATCCGGCATCCCCGTGGGCATGTTGTCCGGAACATGCCCACGGGGCATGTTCCCAGGAGTATATCCACCAGAAATAATTCCCGGCATGTTGTTCAGTCCATAAATGGGTGCTCCTGATAGATGCGATATCATTCTCGACATATTTCCACTCTGCCCTTGTATCGGAGCGAAGAAATACTTGCCACTATGCGGACTCTGTTTTTTATTTCCACGAATAATACTTGTAAATGCACCAAACCCTATGCCTTTTTTACCACCGTATCCCTCTTCATTTACCCAACCGTATGTAGGAAAGTTTTGTGCAGATAATTCGGCATCCCCGTTTACCACAAGATTTTTAGTCACTTTCCATGTAGATAAATGAGATCCATGAACTTTCTCCACTTTTAGTGAAGATATTTTGTCGTTGAAAGACCGTCCCACATACGACACATCACACTCTACGCAAAATGAATCACCTTTATAATATGCGTCTTTATAAAATGTACATCTATAACCTGATTGAACGCGAATTGAAGATATAATATCATTGAAACCATACTGACTCATTTGTGGGTAATTGCCTACTGAAAATGACTTTGACAGACCTTTATAATTTTCGTCTTGATATACTGTAACAACAGGTGGTAACTGGTCTACTATTTTCTCCACTTTTAGTGAAGAAATTGTGTCATTAAAACCAGGCAAAGAGAGCTGATCTCCTTCGTAGATTCTAGACGTACCTTCATAATTTGTATGTTCAAAGGCGATACAACGGTAACCCGATTGAATCTGAATTGAAGAAATAATATCATTGAAGCCATACAGACTCATTTGTGGGTAATTGCCTACTGAAAATGACTTTGACTGACCTTTATATTTTTCATCTTGATATACTGTAACAACAGGTAGTGACTGATCTAATATTTTTTCCACTATTAGTGAAGATATTGTGTCATTAAAACCAGGCAAAGAGGACTGATCTCCTTCATAGACTCTACACGCACCTCCATAATTTGTATGTTCAAAGGCGACACAACGGTAACCCGATTTAATCTGAATTGAAGATATAGTGTCATTGAAACTATACTGGCTCATTTGTGGGTAATTGCCTACTGAAAATGACTTTGACAGACCTTTATATTTCTCGTCTTGATACACTGTAACAACAGGTGGTGACTGATCTAATATTTTCTCCACTTTTAGTGAAGAAATCTTTTCATTGAGGAGGTTTGTAAATGGTTTTTCCATAAAAAAAAATTTAAGTAATGGGGGCTTCTAAAATTTAATTTTTAACATTCCCGAAAATTGGGATAAATCTTGATTTTCCCAAAAAGCAGAAGCCCATTAAATCTTTTTGGAAAATTTTCAAAAATTAGCTGCAAATTAATTGAAAATATTTTATAAAACAACCATTTTTAAAATTTTCTTCTATTTATCCAATCTGAATATCGCAAGTTCTCACCCTTCACTGCATTGTTGCCCGCCGTAATTTGCCAAAGTCTAACACTTTGCCCTGTTTTTTTTGTATGCTGACAATCCCTTCGTCAATCATTTCGGAAAGTGTTCTCGATAGCGAAGGGCGTGTTATACCAAAATATTCTGCCAACATGGTTTGACTCATATCCATCGTAAAACACATATTTTTCGTTCGTGCCATGATATATTGCGCTAATTTTCCTCTTATTGTCTTTGTGGAAAGTAGTTTTATCCGCTCTGAGAGAAAATGTACACGATTGGAGTTGAAGGTCATAAATCCTTGTAAAAAGTTCTCATTCTGTGCAAGTTGTTTCATAATAGACTCTTTTGAAATGAGGATTATTTCAACCTCATCCAAAGCCACAACATCCACAGGAAACCGGTTCTCTTCCGCAAACAGAAACGCCGGCGCTAAAGGATTGGGCGCGTGAATGGTTTCGATATTCAGAACGGTGCCAGACGATGACAACATTTCTGCTTTTACACTTCCTTTCGACAAAATATGCAAGGCTCTAACAGTATCTCCCTGCTGCGCAATCCAATCTCCTTTTTTAAAGGTTTTGATTTTGAATTTTAGCCCATCTAAAAAGTTCTCTCGCTCATGAACGGGAATGTTTTTACAAATTGGACATAAAAGTAATTCGTCGGTATTCATCATTAATTTTTTGGCAAAAGTATGATTTTAGTACTAAAAAATAAAAAAAGATATTTTTGCGGACCATTCTATTCATATTAATTTTTCTCAAAATGGCCCTCATAGAAATAACAGCAACCCTAGATCAACTATTCACAGTTGCTGAAAAAATTCTAAATATCTACCCCAATCAGCGTTTTTTTTGCTTTAATGGCGAAATGGGTGCAGGAAAAACCACCCTGATTAAGGCGTTATGTAAATGTTTGGGTATTAAAAATATTCCTTCAAGTCCTACGTTTGCAATAGTGAATGAGTATTGGACGCCGCAAAACGAGCCGGTATATCATTTCGATTTTTACCGCATTGAGCGCCCCGAAGAGGCTGTTGCCATAGGACTTTTCGAGTATTTGGAAAGCGGAAGCTATTGCTTCATGGAGTGGTCGGAAAAGATTGAAGCTATTTTAGATGAAGATCGGGTAAAAATCACAATTGAACGAATAGATGACTTTACGCGCAAATTTACTCTCTAATGATTCCTCAAATTAAACCTGAACACACGCCAGAACCTCAGCTTGCTCTCATAGATATAAATCCAACAAAGGTAAGAACCACTATTGGTATGTTATCTTCCGAAGATAGTTTTGCGCCAATAATGCTTTCACTTAATCATATTGAGGAATTGGTTGACGAGCATATAGATATGCTCATTCAGAGAGGATTAGGAGTAGAATATAATATTTCCGATTACAATTTTACAGAATATGGCGCAGATATTATGGAAGATGAATTTCCCATTATTGCGCTCTCTAATATTGTTTTAAAATATGAGCCTTTTTCACTGGAAGAGATTTTCTTTTTGAAAGAGAAACAAATTATTATTTCTACGATGCCTCACGAACTGTTTACCCATGAGATGGCTGATTTTTTACATGAGAAAAAAATAACAGCTGTGGGCATTAACTTTATCAATGGAGAAAACTTTCAACTACAAGACACTGTTAACCAATTGGTTTCAATATTAATCTCTTCTAAAAAAACAAAACATAGTATCTCCTTAAACCCGTTGTTTTTAAAAAGTGCATATTGTTATAACGGAGAGATTTGCAACCGTTCCATTGCTGAAAACGCCGGCGTGCCGTGGAAAGATTTGGTGGAATTGTGCTGGAACTGGAACTAAAGAGAATAGGCAATACGTAATCCCAATCTATTATCTCTTCGTTTAGGGTCGGCATAGTAGCGATAAGATACGCGGCAATAATCCACGCTATAGCTCCAACTGCCACCGCGCCCCACACGGTAAGAGCCTTCAACCGGACCTAGCGGGTTTGTTTGTGTTTTTGCAGAGTATGAACCATACCAATCGTTACACCATTCCCAAATATTACCGCTCATATCATAAATCCCCAATTCGTTGGGTGCCTTTGTACCAACAGAAAGAGTAGTGTTTCCACTGTTTATATTATACCAAGCAATCTCATCAGGATTGTCGCTGCCGCTGTATCTATATCCTTTACTTAGATTGCCGCCGCGTGCTGCAAATTCCCATTCTGCCTCAGTTGCCAATCGATAATTTTTACCCGTAGCAGCATTTAATTTCGCAATAAACTCTTGAGCATCTTCCCAACTAACTCTCTCAACCGGTAAATTGCCTCCCTTAAAATGGCTTGGGTTATTTCCCATAAATGTTTCCCATTGCTTTTGTGTGATCGGATATTTGCCTATTTTAAAACCGTCAACTGTTACTTTGTGAATGGGATATTCCCATTTGAAGCAATTATTTCCTTGTTCCTTGGTGCAACCCATAGTAAATGTGCCGCCCTCTACTATAACCATTTCAGGCTCTCCTTCCACATATTTGTAAACTTTCACGTTACAACCAGCTGTTTTATTTCCATCAAGTGTAGTAGCAGTAATTGTTGCAGTTCCTTCCACATGTGGGATAACCAATCCATTCACCACGGTTGCTACAATAGGATTATCACTTGTCCACAATATTTCTTTGTTGGTAGCATCAACGGGCAGTACAGTTGGGGTAAGTATTTCCGTTTCACCAACCGTAAGAGGTAGAAAAATCAGATTTAATGTTACGGCAGTAACCGGAATATTCTTCTTGCAAGTAACAGTTATCACTACTAATAGTAGGAGTAATAAAAACACTAAAGATTTCTTTTTATACATAATAATTAATTAAATATCTAAAAACTAACTACCGCTCCTAGTTGCCGTGCAATCTCTTCCCTTCTCTTTAACAATTGCTGCAATTTTTGGAACATCGGTTTTTCTAATTCTTCATTGGTATTTTCATCAATCTCTCTTAAAATCAGTTTTCTGTATTCTTCAATGAGCCGCAGTTTAAACATCAGAATAGTCTCTTCAACAGCATTGCTGAGTTTGTGAATGTTGTTGGCAACACTTCGCGTAACAATGTCGAACCTGCTGAGCCATTGTTCGCTAATTTCAGGGTCGTCGTTCAACAAATGGAAAATCACAAAATCTGTAATCTCTTTATCTTCAATGGTAGAAAAATAACTCTTAATAACATCTTGGTTATTTGCTACTTTGGCTATTTCAGAATATTCAAAGTAGATTTTTTGAAAGAGAGGGTTTGAAAATTTTATTTGCTGGTGATGAAATTCATTGAAAATATACTGGTCAATTCTGGTGGGCATAAAATAGGGTTCTCTGTTTTCTGTAAACTCTTGTATATCAACCTCAAACATGCCATATTTAAGAATAAGCAGGATAATATTTTTTTCAATTTCGAGTAAACGGTTATCGGTTTCCAATTTTTGCTGTCTGGGCAACGGTTCAATGATATTTACCGGCGGCTCGCCTCCTTCCTCCCTTTTCCCTTCTGCCATTCTCCCTTCTTCCTTCACTCTTTCTCCTGCTCTTGTCTTTAGGTTTTCATGTTTTTTCCAGACTGCTTTTCGCAACTGCGCATTGAGCGTTTCTTCGGGCAACTTAAAGAGCTCGGCACACTCTTTGATGTAGAATGCACGTGCCACTGCATCGGGAATATCAGCCACATTTTGAATAATTTCGTTCACCATTCCGGCGCGTTTCATGGGGTCGTTTCCGGCATCTTTCGATAAGATATTCGCTTTAAAAAGTATAAAACTTACTGAATTATTTTGGAAATAGGTTTTTAGTTCTTCTTGTGGAGTTTTTCTTGCAAACGAATCCGGGTCTTCTCTCTCGGGGAGCAAAACAGTTTGCACATTTAATCCGCTTTCCAACAGCATGTCAATACCGCGCAAAGATGCCTTGATTCCGGCAGGATCGCCATCATAAACCAGCGTAATATTTTGTGTTTGTGCAGCGAGCAATTTTATTTGACCTTTTGTCAAGGCAGTGCCTGAGGAGGCTACTACATTTTCTATTCCAGCGGCAAACATCGAAATCACATCAGTGTATCCTTCCACCAAATACACATTGTCGTACGTGCGAATGGCTTTTTTTGCAAAATAGAATCCGTACAAAATATCGCTTTTATGATACACCTCGCTTTCAGGAGAGTTGAAATATTTGGCAATTTTTTCTCCTTGCTTTAAAGTGCGTGCACCAAAGCCCAGCGTTTTACCCAGAGTACTGTGAATTGGAAATATAACGCGCCCATGGAAAAAATCGAACAGTTTGCCATTTTCGCTTTCTTTGGTTAGCCCCAAGGCTACCAATTGCTCTTTTTTGTACCCATTTTTCAGCGCAAATTGTGTAAAAGCCTCCCATCCTTCGGGATTATATCCTAATCTGAATTTTTTAATAATTGCTTCATTTAGTCCGCGCTCTTTAAAATAGCTCAAGGCGACATTTCGCCCATCTTCGGTCTCAAAAAGTTGTTCAACAAAATAGTTTTCAGCAAATTGATTCACCAGCAACAAACTCTCTTTTTTACTTTCTTCTTCAATCTTTTCTTTTGTTTTTTCTGCTTCATCTTCGATGGGAATGTTGTATTTTTCAGCTAACCGGCGTAATGCTTCGGGGTATGAAATTTTTTCATGTTCCATAATAAAGTGTACGGCATTTCCTTTTGTATCGCATACGAAGCAATTGAAGATACCCAAGCGCGGATTCACGTACATAGAGGGATTTGTGTCTGCATGAAACGGGCAAATTCCCACCCAATTTTGTCCGCGACGTTTTAGGGAAACGAAATCCCCTACCACCTCTTCTATCTTAGCGGTTGCTATTATTTCGTCAATAGTTTTTCTGGATATCATTGATATAAGAAATTGGGTGCAAAGTAACAGAAAACTTTCAGTCTATTAAGAAATAGATTAAAAATTCACATAAAAGAGTGAGTAATTTGTTGATTATCATTACAGAACAGCATTTTTACACAAAAGATTTACCAAAAAACGCTCATGGCAATTTTTTGTATTAAAATTTCTATATATTTGCCGACCCTAAAAAATAGCATGTGTACAAATATAGATTAGTGGGTGTTCCGTATTATAATGCGCTTTGTATGAGTTGTTTAAAAAAATGTTTTGGTATTGTTAATAAGATGTGCGTTGGTAAAAATTGTTTGGTTTTCTTGCTAATTTCTATGCAATCCAAATACTAAAGGTTGAATAATAATAAAAAAAATAGTTGAAAAATGAAAAAAGTAGTGAATTATTTTAAGTCAACTTACGATGAGTTGGTTCACAAAGTAACGTGGCCTTCCGCGAAAGATCTTCAAAATAGTGTTATCGTAGTATCCATTGCTTCCCTCATCATTGCATTTGTAGTGTACCTGATGGATTTTATGATAAACGTAGGCGTACATGCCTTGTTCCCTGCTGTGTAGTTTTTTATCTTAGTTGGTAATTATATATCCAAATTACACTTTGAGTATGGCAGAAATTGAAAAAAAGTGGTATGTCATTCGTGCCGTAACCGGAACCGAAAAAAAAGTAAAGGCGAACATTGAAAGCGAAGTTCAATCTTCTCCTCATATTAAGGATATGGTAACGCGTGTACTCATCCCCACAGAAAAGATTTACCAGATTCGCAATGGCAAGAAGGTGAGCAAAGAACGCAACTTTTTCCCCGGATACATCTTTGTAGAAGCAATTATGGCGGGTGAGGTGAAGCATACATTGCTTAGCATTACAGGAGTGCTTGGGTTTGTTGGCTGCAAACGCAAGATGGATGAACCCATCCCACTCCGCCCGATTGAAGTTACAAGAATGTTGGGCAAAGTAAATGAATTGCTTGAACAAGACGCTACTTATGCTACCCAATTTATCGTAGGCGAAGAGATCAAAGTGATTGACGGACCATTCAACACCTTTACCGGTATCATTGAAGAAGTGAACGCCGAGAAAAAGGAACTGAAAGTTATGGTGAAGATTTTCGGTCGTAAAACTCCTCTCAAACTAAGTTTTATGCAAGTTGAAAAAGTATAGCGCCAACATCATTTAGTTACAAACAAATTAAAAACAAAAAAATGGCAAAAGAAGTAGCTGCACTAATTAAGTTACAAATCAAAGGAGGCGCTGCCAATCCATCTCCACCCGTTGGTCCTGCATTGGGATCAAAAGGGGTGAATATTATGGAATTTTGCAAACAGTTTAATGCCCGTACGCAAGAACAGGCAGGAAAAGTAGTTCCTGTAATCATTACTGTTTACAAAGATAAGTCGTTTGACTTTGTCACCAAAACTCCTCCGGTTCCGGTTCAGTTAATGGAAGTTACCAAAATTCAAAAGGGGTCGAAAGAACCTAACAGAACAAAAGTAGCTAACGTTACATGGGATCAGGTACGTGCTATTGCTGAATCGAAAATGACCGACTTGAACTGTTTTACAACAGAAGCGGCGATAAGCATGGTAGCAGGAACCGCAAGAAGCATGGGAATTACCGTAAAAGGTGGGACTGACCCTTCTGAACAAAATTAATCATTAAGTAATAACAAAATCAACATGGCAAAAATATCCAAAAAACGCAAAGAAGCTCTTGCCAAATTCGATAAGACAAAGGTGTATGTTTTGAGTGAAGCTGTGGAAATGGTGAAAAATATCACTTACACTAAATTTGATGCCTCCTTCGACATTGACGTCCGCTTGGGCGTTGACCCCAGAAAGGCAAATCAAATGGTGCGCGGTATAGTAACATTACCCCACGGAACAGGAAAAGTAACCCGAGTACTCGCACTTTGTACACCGGATAAGGAAGAGGAAGCTAAAGCTGCAGGCGCCGACCACGTAGGATTAGATGACTACGTAGAGAAAATAAAAAAAGGTTGGACCGACGTTGATGTAATCATTACTATGCCCAGCGTAATGCCGAAAATAGGAGCACTCGGTAAGATTTTAGGACCTCGCGGCTTAATGCCCAATCCTAAAGCCGGTACCGTTACTATGGACGTTGGCAAGGCTGTTGCTGAAGTAAAAGCCGGTAAAATCGACTTTAAAGTTGATAAATACGGCATTATCCATTCCGGAATCGGAAAAATAAACTTCCCCTCCGAAAAACTTATGGAAAACGTGAAGGAAATAATGAGCACTATCATTAAACTGAAACCTACTGCCGCAAAAGGTACATATGTGAAAAGTATCTATTTGTCGAGCACCATGAGTCCAGGTGTGCAAGTTGATGTAAAATCAGTATCGTAAACCATTAATGCTAAATTAGAACGTATGAAACAAGAAGAAAAAAGTATCATTATTGACGCAATTGCAAAAGATTTAGCCGGCTATCCGCATGTTTATATTACCGATATATCCGGATTTACT
>Ga0123353_10014573_pt1 | contig 11346 bp, 8 predicted proteins | sample TergutLab28metaG_3_FD_92763 | JGI IMG/M metagenome (GOLD analysis project Ga0123353, IMG submission 92763) | Labiotermes labralis P3 segment gut microbial communities from Petit-Saut dam, French Guiana - Lab288 P3 | ecosystem: Host-associated > Arthropoda: Insects > Digestive system > Gut ... | reverse complement strand
GTAATTGAATCAGATGAGGTTCAGATGGGTGAAGCATGTAACACACATAGTGGAGGCAAGAAATGCGTGCAAAATATTTGGTCATAAAAACTCAAGAATTAGGTAACTTTAAGGCTTGGACAGACGAGAAGTTACTGACTTTATTAAACTGGCTCAACACTGGGTCCATATCCTTTTGTGAATAGAATGATGAATTTTATAGGACCCACATTAATGGATTTCTTACTAGCTGAATTACCTGTAACTTTTCAAGGAACATTCTATACCTTCAGTTCACATTTCTTAATTCACCTTGATACTGGTTTTATAGAAATCTGTTACTGCTAAAGGGTAGATCTGAATAGTTTTCTGTCGGTATTCAGTAACTAAGCCTGCGTAGTGTTTGGAAGTAAAATAGGATAGCATGGAATTATTTTATGTTCTATAGATGCTACATGATAAAATAGTGAAAGATTTGGAGCATGTCGTATTGTTAATACATTGCAATATAGAGATAATTATATAATTTCTATAACTTTGCATGAAAGATTATTATATTATAATGATAAGTATGGCAGAATAACATGGCACTGTTAAAGAATATCTATGTAAGTGTGTACATTTCTTAAGATTTGTTAGTCAGAGTGTTAAATTTAGTTTTAAGTTTCCAGAACAGAAGTGGAAAATTGGAGACAGCTCTAAGATTTTATCCTTCTAGAATGTGATATCGTGTAATCAGGTAGTTAGGTATACTCATATATCATGAACCTGATGCCTGTGTCTGCATTCTGCCCTTAAAAAAAGGAGGCAGCACATTCCTCAAAAGTGCTGGTATCTGTCTGTAAGATTACATTCCAGATCATTGTAATCATAACATGTTATTCATGCTTGTGAGAACATTATATCTCTTCTCATGTAAATACCATACAACATAAGTAAATTAGTTAAAATCCAAAGATGTTTGTAATAGTAATTACCATTATCATTAGCATAACACAATATATTGTTGCTCTTATTAATAAATTTTTGAGGGCTGTATGTTGCACATTTGGGAATTAAATACTGTTTTCAGATCCTTTGCAGGTTTTGCTGAAAAGACAAATGCAGAATAGATTACGTGTATAAAATTACCTCAAATGCAAGTTATGTATATGTAGTCTGTTAACAGACACTTTTACAATTGTTCTGTTTGTTTTGTTTTCAGGTTTATATTATCGAGATAAAATGTTAAGCAAGAAGCAGCAGTTCAATGTAAGTACATGCTGTGTATGTAACTTCTCTTATTATTCTATTATGTAGCATCCTGTTTTGTATTTGGATATATTTATAGTACAGTAACTTTTATTTTAAATATGCACATTGTCTGTGTTCATTTCTGTACTGCATGAAGTTGAAGACAATGAATTTTTGAGAGGCAGCACCAGCACAAGTTTTGTAGGATGTGTGGACTTAAATTTTGAAAGTTTTTTTATGTGCATAAATTATCAAACAGTGCTTTTTACTAAGTTTCAGAATGCTATGTATTAACACAGCTTTTTGCACTACTTAAAATGTAGTCTGTAATTCCTGATACAAAGAACAAAACTCACATAATTTATGTTGTATTTTCTGTACAAGAGTATATCTTCTAATTTACTGTGTAATGTTACTTACAGTACATTGGAGTCAGTCTAGATTCGAGACGGGAGAGACAAATAAGGGAGTTACTGAACTCCATTGGTACACCAGACTTTTTTCGGGATAGGAAATGTGAATTGAAATCTGAACCAGAGGGTGTGGCTTCTTTTGGTACATGTTACTTCTCACTGTATGAAAAGCAGAAAATAAAATTTGAACCAAGAGGTGAAGTTGGAGAGTGTTCTGGTATGCAAGATGTGCAACATAAAACGAAGTTGACTGTTAATGATGAGGTTGGAGAAATTTCAGTGAAAGGCATGGATATTACAAGAAGAGTGAATAGTGATAATGATGTAAAGTCAGAAACAAGCGGCTGTGAAAATTCTGCTGCAGATAGATACAGTCACATTAGTGAAAGTTCATTTAAACACAAGTTTTTACAAAATATAACAGGAAACATTGAAGCAAATATAGATCGTTCACTCTTAGTGGGAACGTCACTGACACAGGAAAGGGAATTGGATGAACTCTTCAAAGTGAGACTTCTTGCCAAAGAAAACAGTAAGCGCTACCAGAAAATGAGGGAATTCAGGCGGAAGTTGCCATCATTTGGGATGAAAAATAAGATTTTAGAGCTGGTGGAACAAAGTCAGATTATTGTCATCAGTGGAGAAACAGGTAACAATTCTCTTAGGTGTACATGGGAAATTGCAAGTAGAATTTTTGTGTTTTTTGTCGTAGAGTTACACGAAAACTCAGTATACATATACAAAGAAACTGCAATGTACAGCTGTGGTCATATATATTTAAGATGTTTATTTGACCCAACACATTTGAGCCCTAGGATTGTTATCAGGGATTATCATACTTGTGGCTGCTGTGGCAGATTTACATAGGTTTATAAATAATATTCACCTTTTCATCATAATCACAAAAATGTCATGTTTTTTGGTAGAAAACATTAAAATAGTAACAGCTGCATTATAAACTTACCAAGGTGTGTGAAATACAGCGTCCTCGAGTGAATCGGGCGATTTGGCAACAGCGTTTTTCTATTTTTAGTGTGAGCGGGGAAGGGGAATGATGCTGCCAGTTGGTGTGGCTGTGAATAGCCTTCAGTTTGAAATGGAGTCATGGACTGGTGCACAGCATGCTTTCGCCGTAAAATCATTTTATAAGAACAACGATAGCTACAATGCTGCCCAACATGAATTTCGCAAGAAATTTGGGATTTATCAAAACAGTAAAATGCCGTCAGCTTATGCCATAAAGACGTGGGTAAACAACTTTGAAGAGACCAGCTCAACTGTTAAGAAGAAAGGTGGTAGTGTTAAAACAGTTCGCACCCCACAGAACATTGATGCTGTGAGAGCATCGTTCAAACAAAGTCCTCGTCGGTCAGCTGTGCATCATTCCAAGAAACTGGGACTGTCAGAAAGCACCTCGCACAACTCAAGAACTGAAGCTGAGGATACAGGAAGAGATTTCAAGAATCCCGGTCGACGTGTTACATAGGGCCATGAGTAGTGTTCACGATCGGCTTGCTGAGTGTGAGCAGTGTAATGGAGGGCATCTTGAGGATGTAGTATTTTTTTTTATGTTGTGTGTTATGTTTCAAGACCACTGATTCTCTTATTTCTGCAAATGCTAAAGTATGTACTTCCTTATAAATGTAACTGTATCATGATATCCAGTACTTTTAATTTTTTTTAACACTTAAAAATCGCCTGATTCGCTGGTGGACCCTGTATATATTGGTGTGATGATGTGGTGTTTTTAATAACAGGTTTTGTGTGTGATAATCCATCCCTCATATTGGTCATTGGGCTGAAACATGTTTGGTTAGTTATTGAATATGCAATTTATATGAATATTTATAATTTTATGATTTTATTGGACATATATACAGCAAAATTCTTGTAATCTGGTGTCCAATAATCATGAAATTTCGACAATCCAGTGCTTGAGGTGAGTATTCTCAAGACTGGAAAATGTGCTCTTTACCAGAAAAAAGCTTCAGCAGTGAAACATGGATGCATACAAGAAGGCCCTCAGGAATGTCTGTATGTCAACCATTGCATTATCTCCTGACCTTGAATCAGCAGATGAAGGAGATAACTACATGCAATACTCCTCTGTTCAGTTGTATAGCCCAAGTATAAGTGCAGTAGCAAAAAATTGCCCATAAGGAATTGGGTCAGTATAGGTACCATCTGATAATCCAGAATTATCGATAATTTGGCGCCTGACTGGTCCTGTGGGAGTTGGATTGATGGAATTTTGCTGTACATCTTATTCATTTATAATATGTACCACCAGGTTAAGTTCAGTGTGAATGGAAGGTTTGGAATTCTTTGAAGTCCTGTTCTTGAAATTTAATTTTTAATGAATTTGTCATAGTCACTGCTGTGATGGTCTAACAGTTGTTATTCAGTTTTGTATTAGATGATGTCATTGTTTTATACGGATGTAGAACTTTGTCTCCTACCCTAAATGAAGAAATTATATTTGAGAGCACAAATCTAAGTAGAATATGAGGACCTAAGAGAAAGGCAGTACAAGAGAACAGAAAATTATATAGCTGAATATTATTATTGTATTCTTCCCCACATCGTAGGATGGTCAGTTCAAGGATAATATGATGGGTGGGATGCGAGGGAGATGATAAGTGGATACAAACTGTTGGTCAGAAAAGCTAAAGGTGTAGATAAAATGATAATATTAAAACTGATTGTAAGGAAACAGGGTGTGATGGTGTGGGATGGAGTCACCTGATTCAGATTAAGTCCAGTTGTAGGCTGTTTTGAACATGGTAATGAGCCTTTGCATTACAGATAGGGGTTTTCATGACCAGCTGAGCAAAGGATTCTAGTAGATTGTTACAGAGGTTTCATATGAACGTACTGCCTCCATCTTCAGATTAGACCATTGAGGTAACATGTTTCTCCAAAGTGTTGTTAACCATATACCATACTGCATGGTTTCACACCTAAGTCATTTTCATTCTTAATGTTGATATTCTAAGTACATCAGATCTCGTGCGTTGGGTGCTTGTGTTTCAGGATGTGGTAAAACTACCCAAGTAGCACAGTTCATTCTTGATGATTGTATCATGAAGGATAGAGGTTCTACATGTCATATTGTGTGTACTCAGCCCCGCAGAATTAGTGCCATATCAGTAGCAGTTCGAGTAGCTGAGGAGAGGGACGAAGTTTGTGGAGAGGAGAGTGTAGGCTACCAAATTAGACTAGAGAAGTGAGTAAACACTGTGTTTGACATAGTTTGATTTTCTTGATATATTGAAAGATTAAGGAATGACAGTACTGTGAGCCTTGGCCTCCTTTTGGTGGTATAGCTCAATATTTTTTTTAACTTTCAGTACTAGGTGGAGCTGAGTAGTTATTTTCAGGCTTGGGACGTTCTCCCACTGGAGAAAGGTCCACATGGTGCATGTTGGCAGGGAGATGAGAAGCCGTCCAAGGCCAGTCCGTGTTTGACATAGTTTAATGTTTCTGTTAAATAGACAAAGGATTGACAATAAAGTCCACTGTGAGCTTTACCTCCTCCTAGGGGTGTAGCTTCAGTTTGTCTTAACTTTTAGCAGTAGGTGGAGGTGAGTGGTTATTGTCAGGTGTGGGCCATTCTAGCTCCAGGGGAAAGATCCTCTTGATACCCACAGGTAAGGAGATGAGGAGAGCCCCATGGCCAGTCTGGGGATGGTAACAAAGAGAAAAGTGTATTCCACTTCAGGGGATTGCTTTCTGTTTCCCCAGTTGTACAGCTTGTGGCATAGTAATATAATGACTGATCTGCCTGTCTCATTCTTGTGTACACGTTCAAAGGCTGTAATATAGCTCAATCTCAAATAACATTGTCGATTAGATTATCTTGGACATGACCAAGGTAAAGTTATTGGTTTAGATAACTTGTCTTTTTGTAATAATAATTCCCCCCCCACAGGGACCTTGTCATGAAATGTACTGTTAGTTGGTTCATGTGGGTTGTTTAAGAAAGCACATAGTGGGGAAGTCATATCTGTCCTCCTCTTGTGCATGTCGCATCTCTAATTGTGTCCACAGTGGATTGTGATATTTGGTATCGGTAGAATGTACTGAAGGCTGTCAAACACACTTCATTTTGGTTTATGTTATTCATATATAAATCTGGAATAATGGTAAAATTGAACTTCGATTTGTGTGTGTGTGTGTGTGTATGTGTATATATTTTGTAATTGCTCATCATGCAAAATAATTTGTATTTAACATGAACTGTGAATGTTAGTGTAATTTTCTGCATTCCTTATGCATGCTTCCAGTTGTATTGCTATGTTATTATTCTACAGAATCTTTCTTTTATTGCCACAGTGACCATGGCAGCTTTATCACAAAGAAAGCCTGCATCTGTCTGGTGACCCCATGACAGCAATAGAATACTGTGCTCTGTGTTGAACTTGGTATCATTTATTTTTATATGTGTTTCGTTGCTTAGTACAGTACTACGCTGGTACCTCTCATTACTTCCAGATGAACTAGCTGTAAATGATTCTGATTCTTAGAACTGCTTAAGTATTTCTAAGATCATACAAAATCTGCATTCATATTTAGACCATGTAAAAAAGTTCCGTGGATCCCTCATTCTTGTACACTTTCTCCCACCACCATAGTTCCCAGCATTCCCTTCCCGCTGTTCACAGGAATGTTGGCAGTGATAAGTGACAAGATAATCTGCAGTAGCAGGAAGTGCTTTGGGCTGGTGGACAATGGCCAGAGACACCTGGCAGGGAATACAGCAGTAGGCAAAAAGGAGTGTCAAACTCTCATCCCAACCATCTGTGGAGTATCTTGCCCTGGTCTCAGCCTTGTTTCACGAGGAGGGGAGTTGTAAAAATTATATTTTTTGAGGATACTTACACATGACACAAAGGAATACAAAGAAGAGGACAGAGTGCTACACCCAAATGTTTGTGACTCACTACAGAAACTGTCCATTTGGGCTTCCTTACAACAGAGTATAGCAGGACTTACCCAATTTTATTTTTGTTTACAGGAAGTTACCACGCAAGAAGGGTTCTATATTGTTTTGCACTACTGGTGTACTGCTGCAGTGGATGCAGAGTGATCCAGCACTTAGAGAGGTGTCTCATCTTGTTCTGGATGAAATACATGAACGTGATGTCACTAGTGACTTTATTATCACCATTCTCAAAGATATTGTCCGGAAAGTATGTTGAGAGTAGTATAATTATTTATTTGTTTATGGTTTATATTGGTAGTGAATGATAGAATTATTTAGTGAAGAATGAATCAGTGTGAAAGGAAGTGGTCGTTCCCTGACTTGGACTGCGCTCCTGGCATTTGCCTGGAGGGACTGAGAAAAATGATGAAATACATCAAGATACCTGGGACCTCCTGAACATGAAACAAGTGTGATGCCCATTGGGCCACAACATTTATCTTGTTGAGAGTGTTAGAGTGCAGGATTAGAGGTTTTCACAGGGTTGGTGTTGAGAATTCCGGTTTTGAAGGAATGTAGCATTTTTATCTTCAAAGGTTGGTAAGTCTTAGCTGTTTTTTCTAAAACCCACCATCCCTTGAAGATAAAGATGCTATCTACCTTAAAAATAATGAGATATATTTCAGCTGCCCACTATACAGGATAACATCCCAGCAGATCACAGTCCTTATTGTTGGGGTGCATCATACGAAAGCATTTCAGCTGTTCTTCTGCTGAGTGTTGCTGTTACCAAAATAGACCGATTTTTTATGTTAAGCTTTAGTTGCTTGCTTGTGATTTAATAGTATGGGTGTAATGACAGTTAATGTGGCTTTGATACATTACCAAAGTGCTTGTTAAAGTTGAGACTGATATCATGAGCTCTTAGTCTAGAGTTTGGTAATGCAGTGGATTTTTTTATGTCCCCTTTTTTCATTCCTCATCACTGCCTATTTAAAATATTACTGAGTATGGACACTGTGTACAAAATTGTAGTGAAAGAGCCTGAAAAGAACAAGCCATTTTGGAGAGGAGAACAATATAATATTGTCTTATGGGTCTTAAAGAAGTAAGATGTGATGATAAGTGCTGTATTTATCTGGAACAGAATGGGGATCACAGATGGGCCCTTGTGAACCTTCAGGTTCCATAAATTGCAGGAAAGTTCTTGCATTGAGTAACTTTTGGCTTCTGAATGTCTTTGCTATATGGAGTTACTTAGGTATTCTAGTAATTGGTTTGTAGATTATTATTTTACTAGTTGAGGTACTGGTCATCAGAAAACTCATTGCAGTTTTACCACTCTCTAAATTGAACAAATTCAGAAGCACTGAAATGTTTCATTTAGTCATTTAATTTTTTATTTTGCAGAGGCCAGATTTGAAAGTCATTTTGATGAGTGCCACTTTAAATGCTGAGCAGTTTGCTAAGTATTATAATGACTGTCCCTGCTTAAACATACCAGGCTTCACATATCCAGTGAAGGAGTACTACTTGGAGGATGTTCTGGAGATGACCAGGTACAGTAAAATATGTATCACAACTGTCAGCACATAGCATCATATAAGTTCCTTGTTTTGGTATAATTTTAATATTTATCATCACTACCGTAAAAGACGACTCTTTTAAGCCGTTTCAGTCCAGGTCAAATCCACACAACCTACTTTCATAAGATCATTTTATTATTATCTTTACATCTCTAGTCTGTGCCCCATTTACCCCATTCCTTGAGGTTTATAACCCAAGTTTGTGTGAGTTTTGTGTTGCTTTGTTGTATTCCATGTGCTGATTCTATCTAACCCTTCTTGATTTGATTATCCTAATTACCCTGCGCAGTGAAGCATACAGACAGGTTACTTGTTTGCAGAGAACTGTTTACTTTGAACTTCTGTGCTAATATGCATATGCTTGATAATGAAAAGTGAGAAAGAAGTCTGATAACTTCACAGAGAAATCAGATCTTATATGAAGCACATTTAGAGGAAATCTAAACAGTGTGTACCATATCTCCTGTACATAGCACAATCAGAAAGTAAGAATTATTTGGGACTAAAAAGCTTTTTAAAGAATTTAAAAAATATATATATCTTTTTGCAACATATTGGTAAAAACATTAACTACTTCTCCACATAGTTGCCATGTAATTTCAGGCACTTTTCCTAACATGGGACCAGCTTCTGTTAGCCTTCATCGAGAGAGGTCACTGCCAAACCTTTCAGTCAGTCTTTTGTCCTTTGGTCATTCCTCATACTGGCTGGCCAAATTTTCTTGTGAGGTGGAGAAGTAAGTGATAATCTCCGGAAGCAAAAATGGGACTGTATGGAGGAGGATGCTCGAAAATTGCCCAGCTGAACTGTTCAGTAATGCGTGTATATCAGCGGTGATGTGTGGCTGCACATTGTGCTGCCTTCTTTGAACTTGCGACACCATTTCCTCACATTTCCTTCGTTCTTTGCACCTTCACCACACACTTCAACTATCTGCATGTGAATTGGCACCAGACAAACATTCTTACTTTTTAAAAATCGTATCACCAGCTGCACTTCAATGGTAGCAGGATTTTCGATTTTCATATTCATCTTTAATGGCTGCAGCAAATGTGAAAAGAAATTATGACACCATACCTTAAAATACATGTGTTTCCCTTGACATAAAGATGATGACTGACCTTTACAGGAGGTGAGTGTGTCACCTGTACAGTGGCTATGCGCAGTCAGTTCTTACTTTCTGGGTATTCCTTGCATTTTTCTTCAGGGTTTTTCTGGATAGGGAGATATTGGAAATCTGTTATCTATAAGTGTAAAGAATAAGTCCTGCTTTTCTAAGACTGTTGCTCAGACCTCTCCAGGTACACAGTTCTTGTACCTGGTAAGAGTGTGTGCATGATGAAGTAAGAGTTAACATTTGTAAGGGATTAGCACTAAAGTTCATTGAATCTGTGACAGAATGTTAGTTCTGCAGTGGCAATTAACAGAAAATTGAAGGTGGGATACAGTTCACCATACAACCAAGCTAGCGGGACCTGAAATGAAGCAGTACTTATGTTCATTGGGATACTTCCTTAAGGGAGTCTGTCTTGAGGGGTAAATGCTCTAGTGCACAGGAAAAATACTTGGTGTTACTGTACCAACCAGAATGGCATTCTGGTACGTTCCTGTTCAGATGAAGCTACCCCTTGAATTTTAATTGAAAAGTATTTAATTCATGTACGCACCATTTATTTTTACCATTTATGAATCCATTTTTTTTTTGTGGAAGTATAATTATTATTTTTTACTAAAAAATTGTATTACCTTGTTTTAATGTCAAATTCATGTAAATTGTATGTTGCCTGTACACTTGATGGATATGTGATGGATAATTATTACATGTTATGTAGGTTTAGTTTATCAAGTATACAATTATAAGCTGAAGTTCATATTACAGTGTACTGTATTATTTTGTAGGTTTCAGTATAAGCCAATAAGAGAGCAAGATACTTATGGATGGAAGAAACACTTGCGATTTGTGAAAACACAAATACAAAAATTGGAGCAGTTCAGAAATTTCATTGAACCATATGTCAGGTAAGTATGGTATATTTATAAAATGGTTTTAAAAAAAATAATGTAACTAACACTGTCACGCCAGATAACTTTATTCCAACCTCAGTGTATGTGTGGCATGTGGGTAACAATGGTGCACATCAGAACTCCACATAGTTGCCATTGACACTGAAGCATTGGTCCCATGGTGACACCAAAACTTATATCCCCGTGTAGAAATTGAGGTAAAGTACAGCTCTCAGGAGATGATAGCTTGCTTCGTGTCAGCATCTGTTGCAAATTGCTTGCCATCCAGTTCCTTCTTAGGGGGTTCAAATAGATGGAGATATGAGACTTGTACTATAGGGATGGTGGTCCATAACCTCCCAGTCACAAGACTGTTTTGCAGCGTGGGGCCCAATTACATCCATCTCTTTGGACTTCAGAAGAAGCACTTGGGTGACAAGCATTATGTGACAGTCACTGATGTGAAGCAAACCGTCACCTTTGCTGAATTATTCTGATTGAAATTTGTAATCATTTTAATTGTGTGTAAAGTAATGTAATTACAGTCAAATCCTGAAATAGTGCCAGTGTTTTTCATCACAGTCTTCTTTAGTGTATTGTGGATGGCAGTAACTTGAAGTACTTTACAGTAGAGAATTCCTATGCACAGAGTTTTGTGGGCAATACGTGAGGGTGATGCCATATTGGGGTAGGACTGTGTTACGTTGCAAGTAGGTTCTGTTTTGATGATTTAGAGCTGTTAAATCTTCAAAACAGTGGGATGTGAAATTATTATTTTATTTATTGCTTCTAGACATCTTGCATCTGAGGGTAAATATTCATCACATGTGTTGGAGATGCTGAAGAATCCTGAATCAGAAGAAATAAATTTGGATCTAATCGCTGCTTTGATTCAGCACATATGCATCACCAAACCTGAGGGTGCAATTTTGGTTTTCCTGCCTGGATGGGATAATATTTCTAATTTGCACAAATTGCTTAAAGAAAGCATTAACTTCCCACCTTGTAAGTATAATGTATAGAAGGTCACATTATTTAAATTTCTAAAAAGTACTTAAAATCAATGTACGTGGCACAGAAATGTTAGACGGACGAATTTGTGATTAACCCCAAGGTGTCTTTGTATTTAGAAGGCTGTAGGGCCTTGTTCATTCATTCAGGAATTTGTAACATATTTGCATAGTTCATACATTTTATTTTGTCTGTT
>Ga0123353_10014572_pt1 | contig 11346 bp, 5 predicted proteins | sample TergutLab28metaG_3_FD_92763 | JGI IMG/M metagenome (GOLD analysis project Ga0123353, IMG submission 92763) | Labiotermes labralis P3 segment gut microbial communities from Petit-Saut dam, French Guiana - Lab288 P3 | ecosystem: Host-associated > Arthropoda: Insects > Digestive system > Gut ... | reverse complement strand
TATATTTGTTAAAACTGCACTTGAGTTGCCACCCGGTGGCAGTAGTACAGTACACATTATTATTATTATTATTATTATTATCACTATTATCATCATTATTACTATTATTATTATTATTATTATTTAATTTAGAGCATTTGAGTAGAGCTAGGGCCTACCAATACGTGAAAAAAGAAGTTATTACATTGCTATTTTCTTCTAACTTGCTTTCTAAGACTTGTGGGCAGTATCCATGCAGGCCATTTCTGTTTAGCTCTTGTGTAAGTCTTAAATTCAAACTGTCGACGGCAAATGCATGGCCGAACAAGGGTGCGTTTTCGTCAGTCCCCATAATTGTAGGAACCCAAATTGAAGGGTACTTAGAACTGTTTACCGAAAATATTTATTTCTATAGCTGAGGTAATACGAACAAAATATTCGCATGGTTAGAAAAGACGCCATTACAACTCTGTAAGGAAGTTTATATTCCACCACAATAGAAACCGGGCTGTATAATTTGTAAGGATAATTAGGTAAATTACAGAATGACACTATTTTTGTTATTTAATTTTTTTTTATTTTAAGACATGTACAGTGCATCTTTTGTTATTGTGTACTGTGACCAACAAATGCACAATTATTTCACAAATTATCACACTCCTACATGTTTCGACACTATCGTGTCATCCTCATTTGAAATACTTGTGTAGCTTGGCTAGACATTGATTACCAACTCCCTGAGGATGGGGCACGCTGCTGGTGGCGCAGTTGATTGAGGCACTGCGCTACAAATCGGGAGGTCGCGGGTTCGATGCCCGATGGTGTCATTCGAATTTTTCGTTTACATAATCCTTCCGGCCGTACTAAGGCCCTGGGGTTGACTCAGCCTCTAACAGAAATGAATACCAGGAATATTTCCTGGCGGGTAAAGGTGGCCGGTGTGTAGGGCTGACAAAGTTACTACCTTCATGTGCCGATTGCCTTGAATTCTGGGAGACTCAACCTCCTGGAATCCTCAGGGCCTGTCCAGGTCTGTAATGGCCTTCCTCTGCCTCACTCCCTGAGGATGACACGATAGTGTCGAAACATGTAGGGTTTTGATAATTTGTGAAATAATTGTGCATTTGTTGGTCATAATACAAAATAAAATATAAAATAGGATGAAGCACTTCCATTTGCTAGTTTCTGTGTAGCCTACTACTTAATTTGCACAGTTATATGCAGAAGTAAACTCCTAGTGGCGTTGTGAATAAAATTTTATATGTCGTTTATTCATTAAGCATTTAAAGAGTGGTATTTAAGGAATGTCTCGATTCTTATGTAACAAACATAGAAACAAAAGCACAGTAATAAAATACATTTTATCGTGTATTGTTATTCATCGACATGTTTCGATCGCTTCTGCTACCATCATCAGGGTGTCGTGTGAAAAATGTGGATGAAAGGTAAAATGCTGTATCCGTTGCGGACCCGATGAGGAACGTATCTTAGATGTTGTTCCCAGGGAGGACGGAGCTCGTAACTCTGGTTAAGACGGGGAGTCGGGCAGGTCGCACACACACTCAATAATCCCCAAGTAGAGTGTACTGGAGTTTTGTTGTGCGTAATTAGGGAATAATTGCAGTTACAACGGAACTGTATTGGTGACAAATCTCGCTAGCGGACTGTTCATTACCGTTAACACTCACTGACCGTCCAGCTTCATTCTCTGTTGTTCAGTCACAGTTCGAGGTACACAGCAGACTGCTACTGCAGAACAAAGCAGCTACTGTTACATGAGTTACTCCACACACTGCTCGCGCGATAAACACTTAGCGCGTCCAATTATAAACAAAAAGAAATAGAAGGAAATTATATTCCTCCCATGTCTGGTCTTAAGTGAGGCGAGAACTAAGCATGATAAAATTAAGCTTATGACTAACATACAGTACATGTAAGAATTCTAGAAAAACAAGAAAGAAAACCACAACAACAACAAAATTAAAGTGTGTCAACTACACAAAAAATATGATAATATATATATATGTAACAGGTGTGCATTTGTTAGTTAGTTACGTAAGTGTAAATATTCTTCAGTTCACGGATATGGATCATATAAAATTTAAATACTGTTTTGATAAAACACACTCTGACAGTTTGTACAGATCTTTCAATAAATGATCTTCCGAACTATAGACCATATAATACTTTACACAGAAGTGCCAGTAATTTTTCAAAATTCTATCCTGTTCTCACAATGCAGAGCTGCAGGAACCGGTTTACACTTCAGCTACTAAGTCGCAAAATGCTTTTATATCTAAAGGCGTAATGGTTACATCGCGTAGTATATGCCTTACCATTCAAACTCTGTTTTATTTTGACGCTACATAAATGTAATTTTCCTAAAAATCATTATAAAAAATAGAAATATTTTTATCCTAAACATCATTAGACGAATTCTGTCTTCTGTGACCTAGAAAAGGAAATGTTTAATCTAACTTCTAAGCTGTCATCGAAGACCGTTAGCATACATTTTATATCGCACTGAACTTCAAATTTATTTGTAATTTTTCCAAACAATTTTAGATCTGAATTATACGGACGCACAGCCACGGAAACTATTACTACATTTTAAGTTTACATTTCCTACTCCAAGAATTTTTATTGAACTCTGACCTTGTACCCGGTGCGTTACGAGCAGAGTGACTGTGACCATACATACTGCTGGATTCCAGAGATCAGAAAATGCTTTAATTAATAAATACTGCCTTTCCTATTGGTAGATATTTATTATAAACATACTTTCTTCTGAATTGGAATTCAGTCCCATTACAGGCCCGAGGTGTCCAGAGGGTTACAGAAAGTTAAGTTTCCCAGATTACGTGACAACGGCACAGGATGGTGGTAAGGTTGTCAGTCTTACGCACCGGCCGCTTTTTCCCCCAAGAAATATTCCTGGTACAAATTTCTGTTAGAGGCTGAGTCGACCTCAGGTCCATAGTGCGATCGGAAGGATTATGTTAATGAAAAATTCCAATGACGCCATCTGGAATCGAACCAGCGGCCTTCCGATTTGTTGCACAGAGCCCTAGCCACTGTGCTACCGCGGTCCCCGAATTGGAATTACCTATCCATAAAAATGAGAGGTGTGTTCCTGTTCTGTGCCTTCAATTTTCCTCCATTAACACGTAGTTATTATGCGTTCATTTTCCTGAACGCATGATTATAACAGCTTTTATCGTTGGTTTGCCTTTGTGTTTCTGTTATACAAATTACGTTTTTAATTCACGTTTTCGCCACATCTGGATAAAAAATAATCAGTGAGAGAGAAATGATGGATTAACGTGTTGGCACTTAATGTACTTTTACGAAGCCCAATAACTAAATAAAACGACGAAATATCTCACTTCTTTCCGTAGTCTGTCTTACGACAGGTCCATGGCCTCTTCCAAGCGAATCCTCCACAGGATACGATCTAGCTCTTCCTCGTTCAATTGTCAGTATCACCTCCTTTCCTCAAGGTCATACAGTAGCTGCTTACTTCTTCTTTCTCGCCTTCCCTTCACTAATATGTTTTGGGAGGTAGTTCCTACGCAAGATGTGATCAATCTTGTTAGCGTTTCTTATTTTTTACTGTTTGTCGTATATTCCTGTACTCCTTGACTTTATGTAATTTTTTTAATTTCTCACACAATCGGTCGAAGTGATTTTCTCCATACTTCTCCAGCACTACATTTCAAAACCTTCCAGCATTCCTGGTCTGCTTTCCGAAGTGTCCAGCTATACTTTAGATGTAGCATTTTACTATTTTGCTGTTAAATTTAATTCAAATTTGCTTTTTAAAAATTCTAATTTTTTAATTCTGTTTTGCCTCGGCAATTTTGGATTTAATTTCAACAAATGTGTACAGGATTTTGTGTTATCTTGAACAATTCATAAATAATTATGGTCGTGTGTCTTAATGTAATGTGTTTAATTATACAGATAAAATCTCATTTCACCCTTACTTTACAGTAAAGAACAACCTAGGATTCGCAGTCACTATTATAGCCGTACTGATGTTAACCCTAAAAGAACCATACATCTTAAGAGACCCAGACAACTTCATCCCAGCAGATCCTTTAGCAACACCAGTACACCTTCAACCAGAATGGTATTTCCTATTCGCATATGCAATCCTACGATCAGTTCCAAATAAACTAAGAGGAGTAATTGCCCTAAACATATCAATGACAATCTTAGTCATCATACAAACAAACAAACCAAGTTCCGAGGAACACGTTGCTTTGAAGGTCGTTGTACCTGCGGAATGCCTTACAATCTGTACCGTATTCGGCAGATCTGTTGTTAACAAGGCGGTTCAAGATGGGCTAATTTGACGCAATTTCGTGTTTACTTTACAGGCCCTCCAAATATAAGAGAGGGGACTATGGTTGTATTCCTTCATATGCTTTCCAATCCTCTATTCGTTAATCACCATTTGACAATATTCAGTTTGAAGAACGTGAACTGTTTTTAAATGTATCAAAACTGAAAAAGTAAACAAGTTAGGCATTGCACTATAACGTGATATTGACGTACTTTCGCGTAAGCATTGTTTCTGTGGAAAAACAATAAGTATTTTATATCCTAAGCGTGGGTCTATAGCCTTAGTTATCCAGCTCGCCAAGCGCATGCGCCCTGTGATACTGTCATCTATAGCCCGTCTGTCTCTACCACACTCTTCCACATTGTCTCATAAAGGGCACGAATTTGGAAGAAAAGTTATTTGATATAAAGTTTGTTCAGATTTTCTGTAAAACGTTTGTCTGAAATATTTCTCATTCCAAGAATAATTCAGCGAGATATTATTAAAAATGTACATACGTCGTCATGTTACAGTACCCGTTGTTCTTTTCAGATATCAATGTAGCTCGAATTTTCTCGGCAGATTTTCAAACAGTTCCCAAATTCGTAATAAAATCTGGCCAGTGGGAGCCTAGTTGTTGTGTACGGACAGACGGACGGACACACACACACACACATATGAAGTAGCTGTTAGTCGCTTTTCAGAAAATTTTGCGAAAGCGCTTAATAATAATAAAAGTATCTGACTTTCTCACTGCTGCTGATAAAATTGCAGGTGTTTTGATATAGACCTGTTTTAAAATTGTTAATGTTTTTATCCTTATGTTTGTACAAGATCTTTAGCTCTACTATCCTGAAGAAGGAGTAGAGCGCTCTTAAAAAATTTTCTGTGTACTTAACCAGTCTACGTAGCGTCATGGTCCAGCAGAATGGAGTCTTACATACGAGGGTGAGTCAAATGAAAATTTTAATGGTTGTTATCCCGTAATTTATTGAACACTAAAGGTACACAATGGCTTCATTTTTCTATGTAGTCTCCATATGTGCCGCTATTTCGTTCACTGTTACGCGGCGATTTTCCTTCACGATGGCTTCAACTGCTGCAATGGCCTCTGATGTCACTATTCGGTGTGCCTGATCAGGCGAGGAGAGTCTGTTACAGAACTAATGCCACTCATGAACTTCCTGGTCCACTCGTACACTTGCTGTAGTGACAGACATTCATCACCGTACTGAACTTTCATTCGTTGATGAATTTCGATGGGTTTCATCCAATTCACTGTAAAAAAAACCAGATGACAGAACGCCGTTCTTGTTTGGTGCATGTTACAAGCGGGAGCCGTCGTCTTTACACTACTACTGCGCCGTCGTGTTGCACTCGTGCATTGTACTGCCACCTGTCGATATCTCTTCAAACTATGAGTATCACTGTTGTCAACTTACAACACAATCGAGCTGTGTTTCGAATTTTTATCGCACTTTTAAGGTTTTCATGTGACTCTCCCTCGTACAATTATCTATTCTGGTTTGACGAATCGTTTTTGTACTCAAATATTCATTCTTCTTTTCCAGTTAAACCCCTGTCAGTGCGGCTGCTGGAGAAACCCGTCACACTGGTTGCTGGAACACAGTACAATATTACGTGCGAGGCTGTAGGTTCGCGTCCCCAAGCGAAGATTTCATGGCTACGAGGGAAGGACGAATTTCAAAGAGGACATGTGAGTAGTGAAGTTGCTTTTACGTTTAATGTGATTCATATTTGTCTGATGGATGTTTTTGTCACAGTCGAAGGAAATCTGAAAGATTAACCCTTTAAAGACTAAACGTCTCTAAACACTCTATTATCCAACTAATGCACAATATATAATATGTAGATAAAATTAAAATTATAAACACTTTAATTATCAACCAACAAATGCACTTACATAAAATTTCACATTAAAACACTTAAAATCGCTCCGAAATGTTTCGATCCTAAGATCATCCTCAGGGAGCTACGTTGTTCCTTGCAAAAAGCAATTTTAAAAACATTCACAAAATAATTCCATTAAATTAACAGGGTGTTGTGGCAGCGTATCTGTAATAATAATTATACTTATTAAGTAATTTTCAAAATAGTTTAGTAAGAATGTCAAAATAACATATATTAATGAGTACTTAATAAGTATAATTAATATTACAGATATGCTGCCACAACACCCTGTTAATTCAATGGAATTATTTTGTGAATGTTTTTAAAATGACTTTAGCAAGGAACAACGTAGCTCCCTGAGGATGATCTTAGGATCGAAACACGTCGGAGCGATTTTAGGTGTTTTAATGTAAAATTTTATGTAAGTGCATTTGTTGGTTGATGATTAAAGTGATTCTACGAAATGCACGGTGCAACAATAAGGATAAAATTATAAAATATTTAAAAGTGTTCCAACATGTTTCGAATCACAGAGGATCCATCATCAGGGAACCTTGTAGAGTGCTTGGCTAAAATTTGCAAGAATGATTCTATCGTGTCCGATAATAGATAGAATCATTCTTGTAATTTTTAGCCAAGCACTGTACAGGTCACCCTGATGTTGGATCCTCTGTGATCCGAAACATGTTGGAGCATTTTTAAATATTTTATAATTTTAATTGTATCTACATATTATATATTGTGCAATAGTTGGATAATAAAGTGTTTAATTATCATTGATGCACGGTACAATCATGAATATTACTAAACGTCTCTGTTTATATAAAGACTCAGTCCATACCGCGCTGTAAACACTCTCAACCTCGGTTATACAAAACCAGACTGCTAATACTGTGTAATGCAAAATCGCTGTTTGTTCCGAGATCCGCACAAAACACATAAACCCAATTTGAGCACCATGTAGAATTTTTTAATATTAAACCTGGTGGTACGTAAAGAAACCGCTAGGCTTTAAAATGTTAACAGTGAGGTACAGTGACTTACGCTAAGCCTTGTTGGAAATAAAACACGAAAATGGAACTGATAACTTTACATCCCTTGTAGTAGGACGGTTATCTCGGGACCGATTTCTGGAAGTGAGTAGTACAGTGTGTCCCACTCGCTACCGAACCCGGCATTTCTTTAATAATTCTAACATCAATGAAGATATTGTAACGAAATTTGAACCGGAGTACGTTCGTTGTGTGAGAAATGAAGAGGAATCTGTCTGTAGTCCGCTTAAAGTTTCGTTGCAATATCCTCATTAGTGGTAAAATTATTAAAGAACTGCCGGGTTCGGTAGCGAGTGGGACACCCTGTATTTTAGGGCTTTAAGGAATTATAATCTTATTAAACCAGACACAGTTAAAATTTTCTAGGGTTGAAGAAGATGTGACAAAATAAACTACGTCACCAACAAACTTCTTGTATATCGTTAAAGAAAAATACGTAAAAGTACAGAATTTATATTATGACTGCCCTTAAATTTGCCTACAAAATGTGTTAAATTGCGGAATAAAAATAATATTCGCAATAACGTATCGTCTCTGAGACTATTACTTAACATAACTGGCAATGCACATACAAACGTAACATTGTGGCGCATTCTAGCGGTCCTTGTTGCCATGAAAAACAAGTAAGTATTATACAGGCCTATCCTGAGTGTGTGTTTGTATTCTTAGATATCGAGAATAAAATGCGCTATGCGCCATATTGTCATCTGTGGCATGTGCGCTTCCACAATATGCTTCTAAGTAATCTCATTAACGGCATGATTCTAGAAAAAAAAAGTTATTTAACCAAAAATGTATGTTTAGAATTTCTGTAAAACATTTGTCTGAAATATTCTTCGTTCTAAGAGGAGCTGAGCGGGGTATGATCAGAAATGTAAGTTGGTCTTCAGGTAAAGTAAACGTTATTCTGGTCAGATTCTAATGAAACATAAATTTTCTCGACATACTTTCAAAAAAAATATAATCACATCAAAATTCCGTGAAAATCCGTCCGGAGGGAGCCGTGGATTTTCCATGTGAATGGACGGACAGAAGCACAGACAGCTATAGCGAAGCTGATGGGATCTTTTCGACATTTTGGGTACGCTCCTAAAAACAGTGTAATGTGGCGGTAGCAGCTCTAATTTAGCTTCAAAATTTTGAAATTCATCTCCATTTCAAAACAAAGTTCAGTACTTCGCAGAGAACCTGATTTGTCTCCATATTTAGGACTAAAGCTAATGCAGTCCTGTTACAGTCCTGGAGTAGCCCAGAGGGCTCCAGGAAGTTAAGGTTCCCAAATTTCATGACAACTGCGCAGGATGGTGGTAAGGTTGTCAGCCTTACGCACCGGCCGCCCTAACCCCAGGAAATGTTCCTGGTACTCATTTCTGTTAGAGGCTGAGTCGACCCCAGGGCCATAGTACGATCGGAAGGATTTTATGTCAATGAAAAATTCCAATGACACCAGCTAGGATCATAGAACTAATCAGTTAATATAATTTAGGGACATAACCAATGTCATTGTGGGCACATTACATAATTATTAATGCCGCTGCCAGTAGTACATGCGTTTTTACCGCGTGTTAACAACAGTAAGTAATAACCTTTTGTAGTAGAAAGAAGAAATTTAACGCGCACGCACACACACACAAACACACACAAGCAAATTTACGTGTATCTTGGGCTAAAATGTTCAATTTCTGTAAGATATAGGCTTATTAATTTCACGATACACTTCTCATTTCTAACGCAAGACTTTGTCATGCCTCGGGCGATTTGTTTACAATTCCCCATAGTGGAGGTCTGGGATCGATCTCAGGACAGTACACGTGAAATTTGTGGTGAATAGGGTGGTATACTACGGTTTTCCTCTTCAGTATTAATTAACAACTAATCCGCATCAATATTTCATTCACTTAACTTCGACACTGTGCGATCTGCGCAGATGACAGTTTCACTACGATCACACTTCTGTCCCTCTTCCCTCTCAAATTGCGTTTCCACAGCTGGACACGCAATCTTCATTCGTTCAATTGTCTATGTGCTGTATGTTGCACGGGCAGATCCATTTCAGTACACCGCGTGTTAGACTTGGAACATGCGGTGGTGCAGTTGGCTGAGGCACTGCGCTACAACCCGCAAAGTCGCAGGTTCGATTCCCTATGGTTTCATTGAAATTTTTCATTGACAGAATCCTTCCGGTCGCACTACGGCCCTGGGGTTGACTCAGCCTCTAACAGAAATGAGTACCAGGAATTTTTCCTTGGGGGTAAAGGTGGCTGGTGCGTACGGCTGACAACCTTACCACCTTCATGTGTCGAATGTGTTGAAATTTGGCTTAACATCCTGGAACCCTCAGGCCTGTCCTGGCCTGTAATTGTATTGCTTTACTTGTTAGATTACGCTTATTGGAATCTACTAAATCTAATATATTTTGGAGTGAAAATATAGCGGTAAGAAGCAACTTGATACACCGAGAAGCAGTTTAGAGAACATAGTTAAATTGATATTACTGAAATATTCTGTGCAATAGGAAAGGGAAAGACATGACCCATAGTATTGTTCTGCATAGACTTTCGTATTCACCGCTTTGCTTCGTTATTTTAGCGTCTTATACAGCAGCTCTGTAAGTTGTTAACCTTATTTAGCGTCGACAATGAGTGAATGAATGAGAGAATGAATGAGTGAATATGTATGGAGCATGGAAGAAAAAATTCTGTTACAGGAACATCCGAAGTACTCAGAGCAAAAACCTTTCGCAATGTTACATTTTTCCGACACAAATCCTACCCGAAATGGCCTTTCTTAATAGTGGGCTTCTGCTGTAAGAGGTTGGCAAATATCAGCGTTATCCATGACACTGCCCTTGTACAGTTTCACTGTCACATTTTCCTAGGACAATTGGATACCGTATCGTGTTTGTGACTGCTTTATTACAGATTACGGGTCGACATAAGAGCGTGGAATGCAGCCGATCAGTTAAATTAAAATAATCAATGTACACACTCAATATTCATCCCCCGCAAATATATATATATAGGTTAAGTGATCCCGTGACAGGCCCGGTGTGGCCCAGAGGGTGGGTTGACTCTTCCATGACCGCAACATTAGAAGGGGGTGAGTTGTCAGCAGCACGCCCCGGCCGCACTTTACCCCTGGGAAAGACCCGGTACCCATTGTACAGGAGGCTGGGTGGACCCCAGGGCCGGTCTGGACGGGCGGAAAATCTCGTCCCCACAGGAATTCGATCCCGAACCGTCCAGCCCCTAGTCAGTCGCTATACCGACTGAGCTACCCGGCCCACTATATATATATATATATATATATATATATATATTTGTGCGTGTGTGTACGTTGTAATTGATCGACAAAGCAGAACAGTACACAGTGTATACTTGGTTTCTGGGATATGCAAATGTATTCCAGCGTCCAGCGTGTTTTCATTAACGCAAACTACCTTTCAGTAGAAGAACTGACCTTGGTGGAAATAACATCAACATACAACAGTACGTTCGCACCTCACGTGACCCCTTGTACACTATTTAAAATTCCCTTCGGTGTCCATGTATTCCTCAATGAGGATAAGAATGTGTCAGTGACAATGAGACGAAATTAATCTTTAGTACAAAGTGTATGACCTTCTGTTGGAGTTCACAATATACGGTATCAGTGTCCAGTCTTAGTTAAAAGGGTCAAAGTACTTGGCTTATATTTTAGGACTGATACATGTCTTACAAGCCATACACACGTCATAGCCATATGTTACGTCAGTATCATTTCGCAGACGTCATTCATGTCCTGTGTAAGTATATCTGTCGTTACAGGCAGACATTATTAAGTAAAGTTCTCTTGAAACGTTCATCCACACCAAATGACTTGCACCAATCATGGACATTTCTTAGAAAGCTTCAACCTTCTTCTTTATTTTTTTTTTGTTTTGTTATTATTAGCTGTAGGATATGGAGGCGATATTAGGCCTTTATCGTCGACCGCGGTAGCACAGTGGTTAAAGTGCTGTGCTACAAATCGGAAGGTCGCTGGTTCGATCCCAGCTTGTGTCATTGGAATTTTTCATTGACATAAAATCCTTCCAAT
>Ga0123353_10014569_pt1 | contig 11347 bp, 6 predicted proteins | sample TergutLab28metaG_3_FD_92763 | JGI IMG/M metagenome (GOLD analysis project Ga0123353, IMG submission 92763) | Labiotermes labralis P3 segment gut microbial communities from Petit-Saut dam, French Guiana - Lab288 P3 | ecosystem: Host-associated > Arthropoda: Insects > Digestive system > Gut ... | reverse complement strand
TAACACACCAACAAATTTACACATATATAGTCTTTAATAATCTAAAATTTACATTAAAACACGTCGAACGCTCCTAAATGTTTCGATCATACGATCATCCTCAGGGAGCATACTTTGTTCCTTGCTAAAGTTATAGTTTAAAAACATTCAGTGATTTACATCGTTATGTTGAGTTGGTGCTGTGGCAGCATGCACATGAACATCATTAAATGAATATATGAGCATTTGTTGATGTATTAATTAAATAAACACAGTGGCTACCTCATGTGCCAAACACTTTAACATTTTAAATGTTCTTACTCTAAACATTATTTCCATAAATAACCTTAAATAGCTGGTCTTCACAGTAGAGACCGACTGCATTTTCTATGGGGCGATGTGGAACTTGGAGTTTGCGTGGAATTCAGAATTCAACATTTAATTAAGTTACCCAAAATACAGCAGTTCTGTCTAAACATTGAGGTTTTTATGGCTGTTTGTACATGATTTGTTTTAAAGTTAATTATTTGACATCTGCAATTGGAATTGTGGGTATGATGCTCGTTCGTACAAAGTACTAGTGTTGCATGATGTCCAGTGTTGTAACATTTAGATCGCCAGTTAGGACCCAGCACAGATGTACTGGGCGAATATCCACCACACTGTACATAGACAGAGGCCCTTCGATGGACCGAACCACTCACAGAAGAGGTTCTACAGGATGTCTAAAATATTCGCACTCCGGAAATTTGTTCTGAGTCGAAATACACCAAAAGGCATAATCTATGGCAGAAGAGAAAGAAGAAGACACAACAGGCGTATGTGTGTGTGTGTGTGTGTGTATGTATGTATATATGTATGTATGTATGTGTGTGTGTACGTATGTATGTATGTGTGTGTGTGTGTATGTATGTATGTATGTGTGTGTGTATGTATGTATCTATGTATGTATGTATTATGTATGAATGTATGTATTATGTGTCTATGTATGTATGTGTGTGTATGTATTATGTGTCCATGTATGTACGTATGTATTATGCATGTATGTGTGTGTGTGTGTTTGTGTATGTATGTATTATGTGTCCATGTATATATGTATGTATTATGCATGTATGTATGTGTGTATGTACGTACGTATGTATGTATGTATGTATGTGTGTATGTATGTATGTATCTATGTATTATGTATGTATGTATGTGTGTATGTACGTACGTATGTATGTGTGTATGTATGTATGTATCTATGTATTATGTATGTATGTATTATGTACGTATGTATGTATGTATGTATGTATTATGCATGTATGTATGTGTGTGTGTGTACGTATGTATGTATGTAAGTATATGTATGTATGTATGCAGGTACGTAAGTAGGAACGTAGTAGGTATGTGCATAAGAGTCATAGGTCTATGTGTCCGTGTGTGTGTGTTTGTGTGTGAACTTTAAAGACGATATAAAGCTGAAGTGGAGTGCAAAATTTACCAGTAGAGTTTGTGCTTGTCGAAAGGGTCAGTGTAGCTGAACTGTTTCTGAAGTGAATGGAAACGTCCACGAACAGCCTTATTCTGCGGTCGAGATTCGAAGAAGGCACCTGTAGATCACGAAGACGCTATTTGCCTGACACAGCCTACTGCGACAATTAACGGGCGGAGATACCCTTGGAGTTCTCTAATAGTCCGGGCCGTATCTCAAGGAGAACAAATAGACACCCATTTTGTATCTAATTCATCCCGTTAGGTTCAGGATAAACATCTTTCTGTATGCACAGAACCAACTGAAAATAACAACTATTTCCTCTGCACAAATAAATTTCTCCTTACCGTTAAACCAGCTGGTATTTATGATAGTCACTGTCTTTTAAAGAACTAATATTCAAAGTAAAGTAGCAGTCAAAAGGTTGGAGCTCTTGCTTCTTATTCGGGTAACCCCTAGATCAAAATCTCAAACTGGAACAGACTTTTCTGAGTGAATATTTTGTGGTTTTCCTCAGTCCCTTCACACAAATGCCGGACAATACCTCAAATTAGGTCACGACTACTTCCAATTCATTTTCCACTCACCACCTAAAGACTCGACGACGCCATAAAATCTGAGGTATTGGCAGCGTCTTAAATAAGCCATAAAAACATAACCAATATTGGACTTTCGCAGAGGCGATATTTTTGTATCAGCAGTGCAAGCCCACCCATGTAACACTGTCTACCTTCTCCATCCATTAAATTACGATAGCGGGGCTCAGTGCAGGCCAGCTCATACCCCAATATATTACGTATACGTCCTTTTCTACAAAGTTTATGGCCAGGCTAGTGCCCATAAACTGTGGAAATGCTAAATCTAGCGTAAGATCATCCCACCCGAAAGTGACGCATTGTACTACAAAAGATAGAGAGAGAGAATAAAAATATATTATACAGCAGGGAGAGGAGAGACAGAGAGAGGAGACTCGTGTGTGAAACACTTACTCTGGTGCAATGAAGTAGTACGAGAACTCGTTCCTTATGTAGCATTCTATAACTCAGAGTATAAAAAATAATTTTTCGTAATAACTTTTAGCTAAAACAGTTATTTCGCAGTATTGGCCTGTATTTGCATAGGAGCAACCGGCCAATACGAACTCAATGCTAAACGAACCCCACCAGCTGAGGATTATTTCGTCTGGGATATGGCGTAGCGTCACTGGGTGACAATTCCCGGCGCTGTGAAGGAACGTAGCGCCGATCCCCTGTAAAACATCTAAATCATTGAAGAGGATGGCATTCCGTTTCGTGCAAACGTCGGGAAACAATTAACCAGTGAAGCGGCTTCGTATCCCAGAAGAACGGAGTATTCACACACACCTTAATGAGAAGCTCAGAATTGGTATTGCATTAGTTGTAATTACTGAACTTATTTTAGCCGTGTGTTTTCTATTTAATTGTCCGGTATTGGTATGGCATATAGTTTAGTCAGCATAGAGATAAATTCATCAACTGAATCAGTTTCTTTAAAAGTTAAAAAATAAAAACAGAAATAAATAATTAAATGCAGCCGTAACACAGTTTGAAGTTGACGGGAGATAACACGAAGCTATAAATAACAACAGTTCATATTCCTTCCTATGGTAATTTTCTCTTAACCTTTTCTCTCTCTACCCTCTGTTTCTATTTTCGATTTCATAGCTATAGAATGTACTTCTATATTCGGCTGGGCTCTGACAAAGTACAAAATAAATTGTCAATAGCAATTCTGTTTTAAATGGCTTAACCAATGCTTGCATTAATTACCTTACCATTGAATCTACACAACTGGCTTCTGAGGAAAATATCTGGGCTTTAGAGTGGGGCAGGAAAGGAAAACTGGAGAAATTTTCGTAACAGTACCAATGTAATTAACGTCTTCCGCCAAAGAGAGTTCCATGATTCAAAATTAAAAGGGGGGAACGGGCTCGTAGTGCACACAGGAGGGATCAGAAAATTTTTGTAAGAGAATATGAAATGAAAAGACTACTCGGAGACCACGGTGTCAGGGAAAGGATGAAGTTAAAAAGCATTATTTCAAATACTGACTGACGAATGTACATATATATTAATAAAACATAGCCTTTTTAACAATATCACTTCTACATGTTTCAGCCCTCAAATTTAACTGAGTGCAACGTCGAATTTTTCATCTGCTAACTCATTTTGTTTAGCTTGCTACCGAAGTGCATCAGTCGTGCTGCTTCAGGATGGACCTTTGAGGAATGAAGCACATAGGAATGATATAGTGATGTTTTAGTAATGTATGTGTGCATTCCTCGATCATTATTTGAAATAGTGATATCAGAATAGAGATATGAGCAAGATTAAACTTAAAATGTATCTTATGAATACAGCTTGTGGACGTGTTCGATATGGCTCAAGAAGGGGCGCCCAGGTGCTCTGTTGTGAGAAATATAATGAAATTTCTGTGTTCGTAAAAATGTAAGGTCGCGCATGCAGGACAGTTCTTCTGTGAGGACTGACTTAGGACTGTTCACATGGTCAGACATGTTTCTGCTTACAGGAAACATGTCGCTTTATCGTGTCCCACAGGCGGGCCTCTCTGCTCAATGGTACCTAGAGTCAAGTTCTTTCAGCATCTTGATCATAAAGTATCGAAAGTTGAAAGAGAGGAAGCTTATATTTCTTTTTTTAAAAAAAAAGACCAAAACCTTGTAAATCACAAACTATAATAACGTTTTGCTGACAGTCAGGAGAATGTCATTGAGAAAATTCATGCTATGGCGTAAATCATTGATTTTCTTTCACTCAGCTGCTCTTTTACAAATGCCAAACAACTGTATATGGGAAAGTACCAATATTGAGTAACAGACTGTAATGTAAGAACGGTATATGTGTAGTAAATATAATCAGTTCGACAGGTTAAAATCTCCAAAATTGCTGAAATGTTACTGCAGTATTTCATTTATGCTACTTTTGCCAGGAAAATAGACCCCACAGTCCAAAGTTAAGTGAAGATAGTATGCGAGAGACCTCGATATATATATCACTATAATATTAAAGTTGATATTAAAGAAATAGATTGTGACAGTTGGGAATTGGTTTATCATGTACAGCGTAGAATTGAGCAGTGCTCTCTTGTATAAACATCAAGAAACTTCTCAATTTCAAAAAGAGGGTGGGGATTATTTTACCACCTTAGACGCTAAGTGAGGACTCTGCTTTATGAAATTAATAACTGTGTATCGAAGTGACCAAGTGTATCAGTTATTGGTAAAAATAATGGAAAAATTGGGATCTTTATGGAATTGATCGACCATGACACTTAAACCTTTATACAGTTTCCACGATCGGATATCACAGATGCATAATCATAATAGCAAAGTGTTGACCAGCAGTAAGAAAAGTTATAAATTAGAATGGCAATGACAGTGATCTCTAGAAGTCCGGCAATACAGAATATTTTCTCATAATTCTTAAACAGGAAAGGGCACATGAAGACCGAACAGAAATATGTGCAAAGCACAAGCATGTCAAGATTTAGAAATAAGTTATAAGGCATAAAAGCAAATATATTTAGAAATATTTAAAAACATATGAATAAACTTTTTAGAAACATTAAATAGTTAAAATAACGTAAAGAAAAATTATAGTTGTGTTGAAGAGTGCTGTCTTGCGGAATGTGACGCAGTGTAATCTGGCAGAAATGTCTCCAAGTTTATGAGGAACACGTTACCTTCAATCTTGCAACGTGAAGAAGGAAGAGGTAAGATCTTTTTTTTAAAAGAAATGTCAGTAAATCTCTGCCACGCTACACGGCGTCACATTCCAAATGACGATGACCATTATAGTCACCACCACGATATTTCACATTTCCCAGCGAATCCACTCTTTTCCCAAATTAAGTAATTTCATCTTAAGTTGTGGGCTACACCACCACGAACAGATTTGTGAGCTAACAATACATATATTAAGGTAACACTGTAACGAGGGCTATGCAAGCTGCAACAGACATTGACAAGTAATACGAAGCCTCACGAGCATATACAGTTGCAACCGAACTAACATGAAGCCTCATGAGTGAGTACTGTTGCAAACAAAGCTAACACTTAGTCTCATGAAGGTATGTTACTGCAACCCAACCGCATTGCACTGTTCAAAGGCTGCATTTAGTTCGACGTTTGTGAAGTAAAATTAAAGGTAAAGTGGAGCCAGTGCGTGCTATGAAGTCGTATGGAGGCGTGGAGGTACAGTTACACTCGGCTATAACCGTGGACCAGATACGGTAAGCGGTCACAAAGAAGCCCCAGTCGCTTTACAGCTGGGGAAGGGACTCCGGGATGAATTGAGTAATAGCCTGGGTGGGCCCCAGGGACGGTCCGGACGCTGGTGAAGAGAAAAATCTCTTGTCCAGTATAAAGAATTTTCTGACCTCCAGCCCCTAGCATAGTCAGTATACCGACTGTTATTCCTGCTAAAGTTTGATATGAATATTGCGTACATTCTATTCTTATAATTTAATTTGCTTAGGCTAGTCTAGATCTGTTGGGCACAAGAGTGACGAAGTAACCGAAGAATGCGGAAGGTTACACAAGAGACCCCTCAAGACTGATTGCTTTTCCAGTGTTACCCTTGTAAGGCACCGTAGCGTTTATGTGAAACGTCTAAATTGGTAACTGTAGAATAAGAACCAACTGGATGTTACTTATTGTTTCATTATACTTATGATGGGCTCAACATGTTTCGGGCACTATTAAGCCCATCATCAGGAGCTATAGCCTGCAGCTCAGACACTTATCCAGCCTGCCTGCACCTAACTTCCAACCCACAGCAACCCAATAACCGGACGACCCATGTGGTAATCAGCACTATAGTCGTGAGCTCCTGATGATGGGTACATATAATAGAGCCCGATATATGTTGAGTCTATCGTAAGTCTAATAAAATAATGAGTAGCATCTAGTTTGTTCTTATTCTTCAGTTATCACAACGATGCTCCGTCCAATACACATTAAATTCGTCTAAAGTGGTATTCAGACACGCAACATTCCGCTCATACAGTGCACAATTTCCGTAAGATTCTCACAGTTGAAAAACGATTATTTCCCCAAACGGCATTGAACGGCTGATTTTTAAAGGAAGTGTGTGTTCTCTGTGCGGTAGCAACTGCGTTCTTACATATCCATTACTCCGCATTTCAGGCTTACATGCCCTGCCATGTCTCAAGCAGTTCTTTCTCAGACTGTTTCCTCCTTCCATACCACACCCCACCCCCTTCCAAGACTACCTAAATGTCTTTGTCAGTATGATTCCACCAATGTTGTATGACCGTCTTCAAACTAATGACACTCATAACACAAGAACAAGCGAGACCAAGCCCGGGAACCCTAAAACAAAACAATATTCTCTCGGATATCGGGACGGGAAGCATTGGATAGACAAGCACTTTCACTTAGTCTGTTCTTTTCTTCAGGTTACAAGGACTGACGCTCAGGATGTGGGACAGTGCTGAGACAAGAATCCAATAGATGTAATGCTACTTAACGTAAATGGGTGGCGGGCATTCGAGCTTCTGGCTAATTCGGGTTTTACTTTCTCTATTCTTTGAAACATGTATCACACCTTTGGTCAGAAACTGACATAGACCGTTGAATCCAGTAATTGTAATACACCCTGGTTTGACATTTCATTTCGATTCATCTGTCCATAGCTCATTATACATCTATAACACACAGTGGTGAATATATATATATATAGATTGCACCCACCTCAGTGGCTTTGTGCTCAAGTTAATTCCGTAACACCGCACCTGAAAGCACAGGGCGGGGTGGAGGGACAGCGTGAGTGGTATTTTCGCTTCAAACTTCTCTGTACTTCCATTTTGCTTCTTGCATCATTTCGAAGAGGCACAACAGAAGAAATATCCACCACTAGTTACTGTATTTCCAAAAGATGAGGTCTCTCTCTCTCTCTGTCCCTCTCTCTCTCTCTCTCTCGATATATATATATATATATAACCTACATAAAAAGTAGACGGAAAATAATAAATAGGGAGCTTTTAAAATCCATCGAAGCAGACAAAATCTTTGGATTTTTTGAAACAGGACAGAATAGAGCATGTAAGAGCCTGTTCCCATCTTCTTCTACACACTGCACTACAAGATTCTGACTGAAGGAGGTTGAATTTTGAAGAGGGAAAATGGAAAGGTTGAGGGGTATGCTATGGATAGAGAAGGGCAGGAGGGTGTAGACACGAAGTACTGCCACATTGTTGTTCTTTATCTTTATTTTTCTTAACTCCGAAACTTATCCCATCCTCTTACATTTCCTTCTCATAATTTTCATCATCTGCAACATCGCTTGACCGAGTTTAAAAAGGACAAGGAAATAAGACATGGAGCGGCTCAGATATGCTTCAGCCTCTTAAAAATCATCCAGTTTTCTGCAATACGCAACGCTGTACTGCTCGTCCCCTTCTCTGTTATTCAAAGATAAGGCTTTGTTACCTTGAAGAATAATGCATGTGAATCATAACATGCGTTTACATTGTTGATCATTGTCGCTTTGTGCGCGTGCCCAGTTATCCATTGTTCACAGTGTTTCTCTTTTACAATACGAAAAGTGCAGTGGCGTGACCGTTAAGAGTTCTGAATTGAATATATATACACGACTGCTTCTGAGCATGCGCAAATTTATAAGATTAATCTATGTATCAGGAATATAGAGGGTAATTCATAAGTCCCTCCGGGATTTCCGACCTCTGCGCTACAGTAGGCGGGATGGTCACGCCGAAGAGGAGCATGTCAACAGAGGAAGAGTCGCTCCAAGTATCTGTCCTACCATTACAGGGGATCGATATGATCACCCAGCTGTGTCTGTCTTGGTTGTTGCGCAGCCGAGTTCGGAAGTTCTGAAGGGACTTAAGAATTACCCTGTATATGAATGCAAATTTTTACATTGCCATCTCTTATGCAGTTTCTCTAAAATATTTGACATTATTTATACTACAGACACTATGTTAAAAGTTTTGTTGTAAAAGATGCTCCACAACTCAGAGGAGAATAACATTTCTTCAGATCCTGCAGTGGTTGAGGTGGTCGAGATACTCCCCGCATTTTTTGAAACCAAACAGTGACAATAGCATTGCACGTACGCTTATCCTCAGCCAGCTTAATCAAATACGCACCCTAACACAATACTTTTTAAATATCCTCTTTAATATTACCCTTATTTTTAAAACTAGAACTCATTGATTTCAGGTTCCTGGACCACACGTTGCAATGCACTAATCTCCCCAAGCTTGTTACATTTAGAGCGCATAATTTCTTTTTCCTTGATCCATTCACCCAAATGTTCAGTAAAAGGTACACATTATGAAACAATGTGACACAAGTAACAACAGTAATGCTCACAGTACAGTAGTGGCAATCTGTTACGGCTGACAATGGTCAGGGCTTTCTGCTGCTGACATCGTCTGCCTCTTTAATTTGTGGATCTGTTTCTGCAGTTTCTCCACTCTCTTTCCTTCATATTCGTAGGGCTTTGGCCACTTTTCTTTCTGCCTTTCCTTTAGGTTGAATTCCGAAGGCTTCCAGCACTTTAATTCCAGTCATGTTATCAAAATCGAAGGTAGTGACTGCAACCAGACAATCAGTTTTTAATAAATTTAGTAAAAAAAAAACACTTCTACTTGCCATTTGTTTAACAACGCCATTTGTCAGGCCCTTACAAAAGTCTCAGTTGCCTGACACAGTCTTTACAATTTTTTTATAATACATTTTGTGGCTAGATGAGATACAGTCAGCATTGCACAAAATTTCGTTACTTTCCTTACTTTCCTTGCGCACCTAAAAGCATGTAGAATTCTTGCATTGCTGCTCTTTGTCAAGTTAGTTTTAACTGCAGACTTCATCGTTTTCCTCGCTGTACAGGTAGAAATTATCGATCTCAAGTTTCAATCTTGATATTGATATTTTAAACTTTCTATATACTTCTAATTATCGTCGTTAAAATGTTCACATTTTACACGTTATCTTATGAAACTTTAAGTAACTCTTGAACCTGTTACTATATAAAATTACATTCTCTTGACTCTTATTTTCATTACCAAAAATATTCATAAAGCCTAGTTAATGTAGCAAATAACTCAAATAACACCAGCAGATACACTATTCTACAGTTCACGCTACGATCTCTTACGTAGCTCCTACAGGTTGAGGAGCTATTATTTCGCCAACTTCAGGAAGCTAACATCATAATTTATTTAAGACACACAGCAATAAATCTGGTTAAAATAAGCATGTTGTGGTGTCATTAATGAAGCACGTTATAGGTAATGTTTAAAATTATTTACATACATATAATGTAATGTTGGTGAATTACATTTATGTACAAGATTATATTTATGTATATAATTTTAACCGAAACTTAAAAAATTCTACAATATTGATCCTACAACTTATATACGTTTATTGTGACCTGCTGTGACCTATTGTGACCTATTGATCCTACAACTTATGTATGTTTATTGTGACCTACTGTGACCTATCGTGACCTATTGTGACCTATTGATCCTGCAACTTATGTACGTTTATTGTAACCTGCTGTGACCTATTGATCCTAAAACTTATGTACGTTTATTGTGACCTACTGTGACCTATCGTGACCTATTGTGACCTACTGATTCTACAACTTATGTACGTTTATTGTGACCTACTGTGACCTATTTGATTGCCGTATGTTTTAAATGAATTTTGATACCAGCTTCCCGAAGATGGCGAGATAATAGTGCCGAAATATGTAGGAGCTATGTAAAAGATTGCACACAAAAATTATGGAATAGTGCATGTGATTGTGTTGCATGAGTTATTTACTTCATCTCAATGAACGGAGTATACAATTTAACCCTACTTAATGTAATTTCCCGTTAAACGTACACAGAGTTGAACTGGATCATAACTATCTCGGTTTATGATACACCCCGAATGTAGCATTATATGTTCTGTGGTACCACCTAATTCCCCATAAGGCATGTGCTTTTATGTATAAATGTACAATGATGTATCAGTCAAACACAACAAAACTTTATTATGTTTATTGTTGTATTAGGGCAACATGTTTCGATTCTTATAGAATCATCTTCAGGCCCTTCTAAGATACAAATTCTTACTTATCAATGATTAAAAGGGCCTGAAGATGATTCTATAAGGTCGAAACATGTTGCCCTAATACAATAATAAACATAATAAGGTTTTGTTGTGTTTGACTGATACATCATTGTATATTTATATATGTGTTAAAAACTTCGGGATGACAAACATTAAAAAAATATAGGTGTTTTTATGCTTTGCTCAGTACGACAAACATAACAGCATCTACCTCGGATATAACGACATTACCAATCATCCGTTCCAATATAATTTTCTAAGAAGAAGACTAATTTGAGAATTCAGCGATCTCCTCGTCCTACTGAGGGCAAGCCCTCTACTTTTTTCAGGTAGCTACATAAATTCCAGCCCTGAAAAATGACAGTAGTAGTGGTAATGGTCGATTGTAGGCTTCCTCCTCGTTGGTAATAAGATCTTCCTTATTCTGGCATGTTGCGCAGTGTATACTGGTAGTTAGGTGCCGACCTTTCTTTGACTGCTTGAGGCTTGACGGTGGGACCCATAGGTCGTACCGAAATAACAGTAACTAACCACCAATCTAAGCTGTATAACATCCCAGAAGAGCGAAAATCCCGACGATAATTGACTTGGCGAGTTAAATTCCCTCTACTTCCCTACTCCTGCAGTTAACAGGGGACTGGTAGAGTGATAACATGGCTACAGGACTGGTAGAGTGTTAACATGACTACAGGACTGGTAGAGTGATAACATGGCTACAGGACTGGTAGAGAGATAACATG
>Ga0123353_10014567_pt1 | contig 11348 bp, 12 predicted proteins | sample TergutLab28metaG_3_FD_92763 | JGI IMG/M metagenome (GOLD analysis project Ga0123353, IMG submission 92763) | Labiotermes labralis P3 segment gut microbial communities from Petit-Saut dam, French Guiana - Lab288 P3 | ecosystem: Host-associated > Arthropoda: Insects > Digestive system > Gut ... | reverse complement strand
GTCCGATAAAGTAGCAACCTGTATATTTCGATTTTATGAAATTATCTTTTAGGAAACCTTTTGCAATGAGTCTTCCTTTAAAAATCGCCTCTTCATATAAAGCGTTTATAATTGGTTGGTTAAAGTTTTCGTCAAACTGTTCACCGATAATTTTAAATAGTTCTTGAGCATCGACTTTTGCACCTTGAGCCGATGTGAAACTTGAATTGTAATCTTTAAGGAAAGTTTGAAATGGCAAGCCTTTACTCATTCCCATCTGTTTAATGTTAGCCATTGTGAAAGTTTCATATTGCGAGGATGGCCTGCTTGCTTCAATCATATTAAAATTTTCATAAGGTGCTAAATCGAGTAATGCACCTGATTTTAAATCTATGTTTGGCTTTTCCTCTAATAAATCGGTGTCACCTGCAAAACCTCCAACCATGCTGTCGGGTGGGTTTTTCGTGATTGCACCTGCAAGAAAAGCGTTTAACTTCGCTGCTTGTATTTCGGCATCTCGATATGTATCGTTTTGTCTGATTAAATCGATTATCGTTGAAACAAAAGGTATTCCTCTTGTTTGTCCGACTCTTGCAATGTCCACAAGGTGTAATATGTTCTGTCTACCTGTTTTTTCCCCGTAAAAAGCCACATAATCCCATCTTGGCACGATGTTATTGATGTTTATGATATAGGAATAAGGATGTGGCGTTTGTATAAATATGCCTTTACGAACCCCGTTCTTGCCATAAACAATTCCCCCTGCCATTTCGTCACCGGGCTTGATTGGTGAGTTTTCACTAACGGTAAAATCATTATTGATTTGTTCACCCCCCGCAAACACAAACCCGTCAAAGTGTTTATTCCAATTACAAACCCTATCTGCTTCAATCATTTGAATTTTCAAACCATAAGGGGTGAATGGGCTTTCCACATACCTTAAAATAGCAAACCCGTCACCACGAACTAATTGCGTTGTTAAAGCAAGTCTTTGTTGCTGATAGAAAACAAGTTGCCGATAATAGTCACTTTCCACGCTCTCTGACCAATAGCGGATTTCGTGATAGGCTTTATTCTCAAAATCTTGTGCTTCAAGCTCTGATAAACCCAAAATGTCTCTGTCAATCGAAGGGCGTGCTCTTCTACCCGAACCAATCACTCCGTTTACAATCGTGTTCACCATTCCCGAAACAATCGGCGAATTGTTATATAAAAATTGGCTTCTATCTCTTAAAACTTGAATTTCTGATAGACTTGCATTAGCATCGTTTGAACCTGGATTAAAATCTTGAAGTGATATTTTGTTCGATGCTCCAGTGTGTGACGCTCCGTGTAATGCCTTTTTAGATATAGGTTTATCGTTTGCTGTAATTTGTGGAATTTTATCGCTCACCTCAACATTGATAATATTCTTTCTAATAAAATCTTTAATCTTACTCATACCAATCCTTTAAAACCCATCCAAGTTGGAGGGGAAGGGGGGGGGGACATAATTTAATCTAAAATCCATAATAAATCCTTATAAAAATCGTAATTCGTAATTACAAAGTTATCGTAATTACGAAGTTAATCTTTTTATTGAACGCCTGCCATAACCGCCATTAATTTGAATAGTTAAATCGGCAATTGTCTTTCTAACTTCTTCAAGAGTTAGAGCATTTCCTTGATATAATCCTTCAAGCATAGCCTTTTCCACATCTAAATACATTTCTAATCTTTCTTTTAAATCTTCTTTACTCATAATAAATCCTTATAAAAATCGTAATTCGTAATTTCAACGAAATCAATCACCTACTGGAATAAATCGTCTTATTTTTCTGGTTCCCGTTCCGTTTATATAAGCGTCAAGCGATGCAATCATATCCCGAATCTCTTTTAAGCTTGCTCTCGTCAACTGTTGACCGCCAATATTATAAGATTGAGCACCCGTTAAAATTGCCTTTTCTGCTTCTAAATATAAACTTTTTCTTTCAATCGCTTCTTCTCTTGTCATATTTCCTCACATTACCATTTTAAAAATCCTCTATAAATCGTCAAATAAACTATTGTGCTACAATTTGAAAAGGGGAACCCAGAACGAATTATTATATTTATTGGAGTAAACATGTCTTTATTTCTTGTGTTCGGGGTATATTGTCTTTTAGTAAAACCACACTACATCTGCATCACCACGACCACCTTGAACCTTACCGATGCCCGCATGGATAAATCGATCATGCAAACCTATTCTATCAAATCCTACTTGAATCAATGAACTCAAGATGATATATCGATTACGAGTATTTACACTCGCTATATCTACACCAAAACACAAATTATTCGCATCCGTCACATGATCTCCACTGCTAGCACTGCTGACTTTGGAATTATGAACAGGACAACGGCAACCGCTATTGATTACAAAAGGAACTTTTGCTATTGTCCTTGCTTTCTGAAGTAAATCCATCAATCGTGCCGAGACCCGATTTACTCCACATCCACATTGGCAAGAAAACTCACTCTGCTTAAAATTTGGATACAAACTCCAATTAATTACTATACTCATCTTACCTCACAAAACTTGAACTATCAGAAAACCCTTGAATTGTACCAGGAATTGTTGTCAAACGACCATTACTATTAAATAAAGACTGATATTGAATAAAATACTTCTGACCTACTGCATTACCAGTGGTATTTACAGAGCCTAAATAAATTGATCCATTATTTTCGCACATAAAAGCTCCAGACGGTGACTGGTTTAATATATGACCCGCAAAATTAATATCTGCTCCATCAAAATGACACGATCCTTTGTGACCACTATATACAAATGCTATTGGTGCTGTATCATACATACCTTCTGAAAAAAAACTTAAATTTAAGGTACTCTTTGCTCCTACATATTTACTATAAACTAATCCTCCAAACTCTACACATATCCCATATTTTGTATTAGACAACGCTACAATATCTATCTTACCTGATAATAATACTTCGGTATGGCTCACTTGCAAACACGAATGATTAGAAATATGGTTACCAATTATCAGATTATGGATATTCACAGAGTTACTATTTGATACTATGATACCACTTATCACTGTTGCTAATTCACCAGAATAAATACCCAGAATAGATACTGTCTTTAAACCACTAATTATCTTATTTATAAATAATGCTTGATAATGATAATTAGAATCACCATCAGTAAATGCTATCGTTAATGTCTCTACATTCTTAAAATCTAAATTTGCTACTGCCCAATCATATGCTTTCTGTGCTTGACTAAAGGGATTCACTAAACCAGCAATATTATCATTAGCATTTTTGGTCACATACAGCGTTAAATCGTCATAAATAGGCATTCGATTAGAATGGGCGTCTATTTTATTGTTTACATGACTCAAAAACTCATCACGAACTACTAAAGCTATTGATTGATCAATATCCAAATTTATTGCACTAGTATTGCTTACTTCGATTACCATTCGCAAAACTGTTGCCATCGATGATCCTTCAGGAAGAACAGGCTTATAAGTAGTAGGCCAAGACGCTATCGCTAAATCTTGTTTTGTCTCATCTTTAATTGAAAACTCACGTATATAATTGCCACCTACAAACTCTGGAACTAACCCCTCGATTATTACCCAATTAGTATTTGTTTTATCGAGCTCGATCCTATTTACACTTACCTCGTGCCATTGCTTTTTTAAGGCTATCTGAGATTCTTCAGGGGTATATTCGACTCCATTACCATCACCGATACCCATAAATTGAACATTTACTTGACTTTTATTAGCTATCGCTTCAGATATTTTTTGCTTTCCATATGATGTCAAAACTGATAAAAAAACTACCGACATTTTATCTCCTTATTTGTTTACTTATTAATTTTCGGATATACAATACCTACTATCGCTCCATATCCGATACTACCTATATACATTCCTTGATGACTATCTACTATCTGCTCAATTATTTTCAAATGAGACCGAACATTCTTCAACGAAAAGACTAATTTCAATATATCCCATTCCAACATCTCATATGCCCCTTTTTGAGACGTATCTACTTCAAATTTAAACTCACCAGGAGACATCTCTTCAGTCTCATCCTCCCACCATTCAGTCACTGTTATAGGCATATTTAAAATTTCACCTACACGCTCAATCGAATATCTCGTCCCTTTTTGCCATTTCAACTTTACCGCATTCTTTACCAACTCACGACGTTCATCGATTGTCTCTGTTAAAACCCAACCCTCATACCAATCTAAATTAAATTGCCATGCAAGATCACGGAGTGTCGTTTCGTCTAATTCATCAATACGGCTATATATCAATAAGTTATCTAACTTCGCTTGAGCATCTAAGAAAAGACTATCCAAACACTCAGCAGATGCTATAAATTTACTATCATACTTTATTGAACTCGGTAACAAATCCCGAAATCTCATCTCTACTCGTTTCATTTATTACATTCCTCCAATTCCCCTTCGAGACGAAGGGGCGGTTGCGTGCAACAGCCTTTGTCATTGCGAGCATCATTGTCATTGCGAGCGTTAGCGTGGCAATCCATACCACAAATTCCCCTCTAGAGAGGGGTGGACGCAAACGGACGGGGTGTTCGATACATTCCCCTCTAGAGAGGGGTGCTTGCTTGCAAGCGGGGTGTTTCTCATCCCTTACTCATATTTATAAACCCCGCTATCAATACGATATAAGGGGCTAAAATCATCACTACTTGCATTATCGACTTCACATAATCTACTTTCTGGGTCGCTCTACTCATTATTTTGTCTTTATGTGCTTCTAACTCATTAGCAAATACCATAGTAAAATTATCTTTCTTCACATACCTATCATCAAAATGCAAGATACATTTATTAAATTGATTCTCATACTTGATTATCTCTTTCTTGACCGCAAGTATCTCTTCATTGACTTCTTTTACCTTCTCATCAATAGATTGTAAATTCATCAAGATTATCTTTATACTATCATGTTGTAGCATTGTATCACTCATTTCCTTCCCCTGTTTTGTTACATTTTTCATTTATTTATCATTCCTTACAATTCCCCTTCGAGACGAAGGGGTGGCAGTCGCAGACTGACGGGGTGTTATTACTGCCAATTCCCCTCTGTAGGGGCGGTTGCGTGCAACAGCCTCTGTCATTGCGAGCGTTAGCGTGGCAATCAATACCACCAATTCCCCTTCGAGACGAAGGGGTGGACGCAAAGCGGACGGGGTATTGATACAAAAATCATTCACTCTCTACTCCACCAAAGACTATCCTATTCGGATTCGATGCAAAACTCGCTACCTGTCTACTTGACAATGCTCGAAACTCTAATCCCATCAATTCAACTCTCTTAGCTCCTGCACCCAAACATAGCTTGATCAAATTATCTGGGATTATATCACGACCCGCCTTACCTTTTTGCCATACTTCATATTCACTTACTGCTCTTGATATACCATCCTCTATATTATGCAAATCTACCGCCTGCTCTGATGTCACAAACCACTTTATCGTGTAATCGATATTGAAAGCGTTGATTGGATATACTTGCACATAATCTGTTAAAGGGCGAATCTTTTTACCACTCATGGTATCACTCATTGTGTTCTTATGCGAAGTGCCTTCATGGACTCCAAACATTTCTTTTACTGCTTGAATTTCAGCTCCTTCTGGATCTGGTATCTCACCACCTTTCAACATTACATAAATCTCTACCCAAACAGGTGAAGGTGATGTTACAGAGACATCCTCGATATTTGAATGTGCTGTCAAAGCATACCAAATATAAGCAAGCTCACTTCCCGCTGTGGTAAACCTATCAGGAGCCAACCTTATTCGTTTACGAAGCGATTCATCACTTTCTATATTTGAACCACCTTGTGTTGTTGTTATATTTTCTACTTTCTCGATAAAAGCTACTAAATCAACTAAACGATTCACTTGCCCCGACAGAAGCCCATTGCTATTTACGCCCTCTGATAAACATGTAGCAGATACTTCGATTGACATTTCATTTGCGGGAATTGTAACAGCTAAATCAGTTGCAAAGAAAATCTTCCCATCTGCTGTTACTCTTATTCCTTTTGGGATAATTGTGGGAACTGCTCTTGGTGATTGTAACTCAAATCTAAGCGTGGTCCTTGAGGGCGACGCAGGAAGTCTTGTCACATCGCCCCAAATCCCTAAATGATCTAAAAAATTACCCGTAGCATAACGAAGTAAATTCTGCTTATTCATCCAATCTGTTATTGCATTCTCTTGTGCCCTATCAGCTGCTAAAGTAGATAAAAACAAACGCACTGGATCACCAGGAAACAAAGTAGTATTTGTTATCCCTTCATACATCGTTATTATAGCTTGCTCGACTTCACTACTATCAACTTTAGTAAACAATACCTCGTTCAATTTACTCATAATCTCTCCTTATTCCCCTCTGTAGCGGTGATTTCCATATCGCCCGCTCTGTCATTGCGAGCATCATTGTCATTGCGAGCGTTAGCGAAGCAATCCATACCTTAATTCCCCTTCGAGACGAAGGGGTGGAAGCAAAGCGGACGGGGTAGTTGATACCACATACTCCCCTCTAAAGAGGTGTGCCACCTGTGACAGGGTGTTAAACATATCCCCTTCTATCACGGATTTTGAACCACTACACAAACTGGAACACTCTTTCCATCTGTGTATTCTGCTACTACACAATACTTGTCATTTAGTATCCCATTTGTGTCTGTCCAAGTCGTCTGTGTTGTGTTGACAGGTGTCCCTTCATTCTTGGACACATTATATTGCACAAAGACATCACTACTTGGTAGTGGTGCCTGCCATGTCAATGTTATTATCATTTTCTTCTCTCCTTTATTTTTTAATTAAAACTTATTATTGCTATTTGCTCTACAGTATCATTCGCTGATGCTGTCGATACCCACATACTATTAGCATATACTGGAGGGTTCCATCCTTTCAGTGTTGGTGTTGTTGTGATATCTTCTACCGTCCAATTTATACCGTTTGTCGAATAAGCTAAATTCTCTAATAAGTTATTAGATGTCGTTACCCATATACCATTTGCATATACAGGCTGTGCCCATCCTCGATTTACTGTTGTCGTGATATTGCCAAAAGACCAATTTACACCATTAGTTGAATATGCTATCATACCCGTCATACCAGATACCGTTTGTCGATAAACAGTCGTTAGCCATATACCATTTGCATATACTGGCTGGGTCCATTCTCGATTTACTGTTGTCGTGATATTGCCTACTGTCCAATTCATACCATCTGTCGAATAAGCTACATTCTCTGTCATTCTAATTGCATTTGTTGTTGTTAGCCATATACCATTTGCATATACAGGCTGGGCCCATCCACCATTTACTGTTGTTGTGATACTGCCTACTGTCCAATTCATACCATCTGTCGAATATGCTACATTATCTGTCATTACATTATTACTTGCTACCGTTACCCATATACCATTTGCATATACTGGCTGGGTCCATGCTCGATTAACTGTTGTTATAACTTTATCTGTCCAATTTATACCATCTGTTGAATATATAAATGCCAATTGATCACCTGTTGAAGCACGTATAAAGATAGATACCCATACTCCATTACCATACACTACCTTAGAAAAAGACCCAGTTCCATATATATTACCCAAAGAATTGATTAAATTCCAATTTATTAAATCGGTGGAATATGAAATACCCCTATAATTTACATTTGTATTGCATACATACCACACACCATTTGCGAATGTGAGTTGTCGCCATACAGTAACATAACTCGGTAAATTAGATATAGTCCAATTTACTAAATCTGTTGAGAAAGCTATGTTTCCCGTAGCACTTTGACTTATTGCTACCCATTTACCATCATCATAGACAAGTTCATACCATCTGTTAGTAGTTGATGTTATGCTTTTTAGTTCAATATTCAAACTTGCCTCTCTTTCATACTGTAAATTCACAACAGGCAACCATTCTCTCTTGTATTTCAACTCTTGAATAGGATATATTACACGCTTATAATCTAACTCTTGAATAGAATTATGCCTAGCTATTCGATATTCTAATTCTTGTATTGGCTCGATAAATCGCTCATATTCCAACTCTTGAACTGGCTCGATAAATCGCTCATATTTCAACTCTTGAACTGGATAATGCGTTGTTGCTTTGTATACTAAATCTCTTACAGGATTATGAACTGCTATTCGATACGCTAATTCTTGAACTGGCTCAATAAATCGCTCATATTTCAACTCTATTATAGGGTTTATTACTCTATAATACTCTAAATATCTAATTCGGTTTATTGTTCTTTCATATTCTAATTCTCTCACTGATTCGATATGTCTCTTGTATTCCAATTCTCTTACAGGCTCGATAAACCTCTTATATTCTAATTTCTCAACAGGCGTTAACCTTACTCTATATTCCAACTCCTGCACAGGATAATGCGTTGTTGCCTTAAAGGTCAATCCTCTTACAGCATTATGAACAGCTATTCGATATGTCAACCCACGCACCCCATTTATTGTTCTGCTATATTGCAAATTCTCAATCGGAGTCCAACGCTCTCTATATTGTAGATTACGAATCGCATTGATTGTCCGAGTATATTCTAAATTCTCAACTGGAAACAAAGAACTTGCCTTAAAGGTCAATCCTCGCACTGGATTATGAACAGCTACTCGATATGTCAATCCTCGCACTGGATGTATAGTTCTATTATATTCTATATTCTCTACAGGAAGCCAACGCTCTCTATAGTGTAAATTACGTATTGGATGTATTGTTCTAGTATACTGCAAGTCTTGAGCAGGATAGAGTTTTATCTCTCGATATGTCAACTCTTGAACAGGATTGTGAACTGCTATCCTATATCGAAAAGCACGAACACCAGGATGTCTCTCTGTTACTGGAATTTCTGGCTTCACTGGCTCTTCTACAAATATTATACTTACTACTTCTACTCTGGGTTCATATTTATGAATTATATCTGTCAAATTCACGATCAGTTCAGGCACTGCAAAGTTTAGCGGTCTGTCTATTATTCGTGCATCAAATCCAAATTTTCTATCCAAAAATACACTACCTCTCCATGTCGTTATTATCGTATGAACATTCTGATAGATTTCACGGATCCCTTTTGCTCCGATTTCAACTTCACGCAATGGAACTCCTATCACCTCAAACTCTCGAGGGAATCCCGCCAATCGAGCTTGATCTTTGACCCGAATTAATACTTTTGGGAATAATTTACCATCTGATAACATATTATAATACCATTCGTGTTATCGGATCAATCTGGGGCTCTAAAACTCGTTCTTGAATAGGTTCATTCTCAATTATACCCGCAATTCGATCAGGACCACCAAAACCCGTATCATGCCTACTTAATTCCTGTTCACGAAGTTTCATCTGGGATTGAACTGGTAAACTCTCAGCATGCTCTTTTAAAGTCAATGTCGCATCTATTATTGCAGGACGCCCTTTTGACCAATGAGTCTCTTCAAATTCAAGACCGCGAACTGTATACTTACCATATGTCTTCCCATGTAAAAATATCGTTTGAGGCAAACCGCTTTCAACCATTGCTTGTAAAAATCCAACCTCTACCATTGGCTCGATACCAAGAGAGGAATGTAACCTAATTTCAAAGGTAAAATCTAATAACTGACTCCCTATATATTCAGGTATTGGTTTACCTATTATAACATTATGATCGAAAAAATGTGCTTCGACTTTTCGGGAAAGGTTATTAAAGGTTTTCACAAATGGACGACTACTATAAAAATAGAATTTACCTATCATCCCCACGAAAGGAGTCAAAGCTAAAACTCTCGCAAGTCCAATTTCTTTTAAATTATCTAAATTCGCTAATCCGCTTGGGATACTTCCTATCATCCTATCTCACCTATTGTTATTCCCGCATGTATCGTCATTTTACCACTTGGATCGGGAATAAAGGGATCCCCAAAACCCACTTCATACTTTGTAAAACTTGTCCCTAAAGGCACCCCTAAAAACACCGTCTCAGATACCGCCTGTGCATAATCTGGTAATTTTCTCATCATATCACTACTAAACCTCTGGATCAAAGCTCCACCCTCAGACAAAAAGTCAGCCCTCGCTAACTGATCAGCCAAAGCAGCTGTCATCGGATTCAATGGATCATCAACCTGAACTTTCAAAGGAACTATAACTCCGATTATTATCTGTGCTAAATGCAATAAATTGTTACCAGTTCCAGGATCTAAAGGAAATGCCATCAATATTAATATCTCTAAGGGTATCATGGACTTGCCTTTACCTTTGATGCTCCAATTGGACTAATTGGAACACCGAATACCCCATCTTGTGTGAAACCCGCTAATGCTATCTGCAACGAACCTGTTGTAACACCTAAATTCACATCACCCGTTATATGTGTATTGCTTGAGTTGATTTTAGTGCTTGTATTATTCAAGGTGAATGTCGAATTATCAATCGTTATATCTGTATTGCCTTCTATATTTATTGTGGGAACACGAATATTTAGCCTATCACCAATAACAGCATTTATTCTATCCTGAACTGTTAAGTCGATATATTTATCAATTGTTGCTTTTATATAGTCACGAATAGTTGCAGTAACTTGGCCGTTTATATCTACATTTAATAAGTTAATATCTCTATCATATGAAATCTCTGTGCCATCATCAAACTGAACACCTCGCACATCCTGACTGTTAAAGTGAGGTGTATCTTGTCTATTATAAATACTTCCCAAAATAACACCTGTGTTCTCAAATAACACACAAACTACTTGCTCATCAATATCAACCATATTATAATCTTTATTATTTTGAGTATTTCTTTGAAGTATAGGTAAATCAACAGAAATAAAATTGTCAATATCCAAAAACTGAACCCTTGCTGAACATTTATCTGCGTTGACTAAAACTACCTTACCAATTCTTATTTCCACTCTGAAATCCTTTATATGAAACATTTATACGATCGTTTAGTTTATTAATTGAGGCCAGTATTATGAAAAAAACAATTTTTATATTTTTTTTATTTATCTTTTTATCTTTTAATTTATTCTCTACAGATATTTTTTTAAAAAAAGCAAATGACTTTATAAAAGAATTTATTGACGACCCAATCTTGTTTGACGAATTATATCTAGACAAATTTATCATATTAACTGGCATTATATCAACTATAAACTTAAGGTTCGACCAACAATCTATATCTTTATATGATGACATTTACCCTCCCGTTTATGTAAATTTTAAACATTTATCTCTTGAAGAAGGACTGAATCTTTCCACAGGAAAACCAATAACAATAGTGGGAGTATATACAGGTAT
>Ga0123353_10014564_pt1 | contig 11349 bp, 11 predicted proteins | sample TergutLab28metaG_3_FD_92763 | JGI IMG/M metagenome (GOLD analysis project Ga0123353, IMG submission 92763) | Labiotermes labralis P3 segment gut microbial communities from Petit-Saut dam, French Guiana - Lab288 P3 | ecosystem: Host-associated > Arthropoda: Insects > Digestive system > Gut ... | reverse complement strand
CTGGCTCTGGGAGAAGATGAACTCCGGGTAGCGCTCCATCAGGCGCAGCATGGTGGCGTGGGTGCGGCCGAGCTTGCGCACGAACTCCTTGTGCGCCCACATGAACACGATGTCCAGGTGCGAATTGCCGCACAGCGCGAGCTTGCCCGGGCAAGTGAAATTGGTATTGTCGTAAACTTTTTCCTTGAGCACGGCCTGGCATTCGCGCAGGCCGTCGACGAAGGCCGCGCCCTCCAGGCCGAAGTTGATATGGCGCAGCCCCTCTTTGAGCGCGGCGCGCAGCAGCTCGGCCAGCGGGGCGTCCAAGACCGGCATGTGCGGGGACAGGGCGCCGAAGACCGCCTTGATGTCCCAGTAGGCCTCCTCGATGTCCGGGTCAGCCACGCCGATGAAGGAGCACTCGAGCTTTTTGTCTGCGGGCTCGTCGGAATGCCAGACGAAGTAGGACTCCACTTCGACCTCGAAGCGTTCGCCGCCCCGGGCGTTTTCGGTGAGCAAAACGGTGTTGCGGAAGGGGTCCATGCCCTGGTATGGCTTGCCGTTGACCGATACGAGGGAATCCCCGCCGAAGTAGAGCCCCAGCACCATACGTTTGTCCGCGAAGCGCTCCGGGACCTCCAGGCTGTTTTTAAAAAAGGCGCTCAGTCCGTTGCCGCCCCATTTCCCGCCGACGGGGAGGTCCTTCCATCCGTCGTAGAGATACTCGTACTCGCCCACGGCCTTGTATACGCACTCGCGCATTTTCCAGGGCGTGGTCAGCTCGATGTCGGTAAAAATCCGTTTTTTCAGCTCCCCCAGCTTGGCCGCCACGAGGTTGTCGAAATTGTAGATGCCGCGCTGCTTGCCCTTGACGCCCTCGCGCCAGCCGTTTACATGGGCCTCCATCGCATCGATGGACGACAATGCCTTGCGTTCATTTTCAGTCATCGGTTCAGATCCTTTCTGGCTGTTTTGCCGCATTCTTCTGCAGTTTGGTTCATTATAGCATGGGATCGAGGGATTGACAAGCTCAAATATCGGCCCAGGAACTTGTCAATCGCCCCATAAAACAGATCTGTGGAATACATCGCTTCTGCGTGGCCCGCGCCGGGCACCAGCAGCATCTCCTTCTCGCAGGCCGCGGCGTCATAGAGCGTCTGCTGCATCCATGGGGGTACGCCCCTGTCCGCGTCCCCGTGGATAAACAGCGTGGGCGTTTTCGATTTTTTCACCTGTTCCACGCAGGAGGCGTCCTTGATCGAAAAGCCTGCCCGCAGGCGCGTGGCGGCATCAAGGCTGTGAAGGCCGGCCGTGGTGAGGGCGCCCGGAAGCGCGGTCGCGGCCACCCCATAAAGCAGGTCCCACAGGGAGGTGAAGCCGCAGTCCGCGATGGCGCAGGCTACATTGCGCGGCAGGGCTTCCCCGGTGGCCATCATCGCCGTGGCCGCGCCCATGGAGGCGCCGTACAGGACGATTCTCGGATTCCCATATGCGCGGATGAGAAAATCGGCCCAGGCGCGCACGTCGAGCCGGTCCAGCCAGCCCATGGAGACGAAGCTGTCCTCGCTGTCCCCGTGGCCGCACAGGTGGGGCAGCAGGATGTTGAAGCCCCTGGCGTAGAACCCCTCCGCGATGATGCCGTTGGCCCAGGGGCAGCTGGTGTAGCCGTGCAGGCAGATGAGCCACAAGTCCGACGGCTCTTCGTTTTCGATCACCTCCGCGTGGATACGCGGCCCCCTGGGGGAGACTGTAATGGCCTTTTCAGGCTTCTGTTTCAAATACCATTGAACCCCCGCCTGAAACTCCGGAAAACATGGCGCCCTGAAAAAGCCCTCCATGCCGTAGCCCGCGCCCGTGATGCGCTCCATCAGACGATCCGTCCAGTCCGTCTCCAGCTTCGACGGGACGCCCGACGCCACGCACGCCGCCGGCCAGCCCGCGAAGCCCCGGGTGGCGGCCTTTCTGGTGAATAGCAGGGTATACAACAAATTGCCCAAAAGCATGGCCTATACCGCCCTTTCAAGCTCGCGTCCGGCCTGCGCATCTTCCCGCAGCTTGTTCTCCAGCGCCCGGCGCTCGATCAGCTCCTGCTCCATCTGCTCCCGGTCGGCCGGGGGCTTCCAAAGGGCCCGGAAGATAAAGTACACCAGGCTGTCGAACGCCACGGTGAGGCACAGCAGGGGCCAGACCATGTCCATGAAGCGCTTCGGCTGCTCCGCCGCCGGGATATCCGAGCCCCGGAAGCCGCTCCAGTCCAGCACAGCGTTGTTGACGACGGTGCCCACGTTGGACGTCGCCAGCTTGTCCGTCAGGGCCGTGACGGACATGATCGCCCCCTCGCTGCGCACACCGGTCTTCCACTCCGTATAGTCGAGCATGTGGTAGTCTATGACCCCCTCCGCCACGGACACCCAGTGGTGGGGGATGTCCTCGATCATCTCCATCAAGTACATACGAAATAGCGAAGCAGGTTGGTGACGACCTTCGTGCTGGCGTCGAGCAGCACCATGTTTTTCTCGCCGCCCACTTTTTTGATGTAGCGGCTGGCCATGGGCATCAGGATGGACCCCGGCGCGCCGACGAATACGCTCTTGAAGATCATGAGCAGCTCGCCCTCCAGCTGTAAATTCCCCACCTTGACCGGACGCACGAGAAAACGGTAAAAATACATGTTGTCGATGGCGGGCGTGAAAATCGTGATGAATTTGGCGATGGTATTGCGGATAAACCAGCCGTTGTGCCTGACGATGGCAAAGCTGCGCGCCAGGCCGCGCAGGATATCGGCTGCCGAGTGAGCTGCCCGCGCGAAGAATTTTTCGCCCCTGTATGGGTCCTCCTGCGGGGCGCTCCGGGGGAACTCCACGCGCTGGCGCACGAAGCTGGGCAGCAGGTTGCCGCCCACGGTGATTGGCAGCGCCAACAGCGCGCCGATCACGACGATCTGGTAGGTGGTTATGTTCAAAGCGGTGCGCAGGCCGATGAGCGCGTGGGGCACAGTGGTGAGCGCAAGCCCCAGGAACCAGCCCATGTTGTTCCAGTTTTGCAGCTTTCTGCGCTGTTCAGTAAAGGGCGTGACGGCGGCCATGATCTTGCTGCGCGAAACCGTGCCGAAGGTATCCAGCGATTCGCTGAGCATACCCGTGGCCGTCCAGAATATCACCCGCGCCATTGGGGAGAGCCCCGGGAAGAGCAATTGCACCACGCTCACCAGGCCCTTGAGCACCGCGTTGGCGCGCATAATCCAGCGGTGCGTGTCCGTTTTCCAGGGGTGGGCGTCCATGAAGCTGCCCACGAAGGGGTCGTTTACGGCGTCCCAGGTGGAGGCGACAATACTGGGAATGGTGAGCATGTTGGGGGGCACCAGGCCGGGGTCCTTGCCCACATAAAGAAAATTCCGCCTGCCGGTGAAGCCGCCCAGGAAGGTCTCGAAGCTGCGCGACAGCAGCTGCGCCATACACTCGAAGGGCGTGACCTCCTCCGGCGGCAGATGGTCGCCCCGCAGCCACTGCAAGGGGTATCGGAATGCGTCTTTGATGAAAATACCCCCTTTATGATATGTGAAATTTATTCCATCACAGCTGTCACTTCCGCCCGCCTTTGCGCAAGCTCCGCGAGCATGCGTTCACGTTTTGCGCCAACCAGGTCGTAGTAGCGCAGGGGGATCAGGGAGAGCAGGCCGAACAGCACCGGCACGGCCATGAAGATGAACCAAATGCCCTGCTTGGTGCGCTGCGACTGGGGGACCACCGCATGGGCGGCGGAGGTTTTGTAGCCGATGGGCCCCAGAAGGAAGGCGCCCAGCGAGCGGGCCAGCACATCACCGAATTTTCCTACGAAGGAGAGCGCCGCAAAACTGACCCCCTCCGAACGGCGGCCGGTCTGCCACTCCATGTAGTCCACCGTCTCCGCCGTCATCTCGGTGGGGATGACGGTATTCACGCCGTTGAACAGCTCCGCCAGTCCCTGCTTGATCATCATGAGCACCGTCATGAAATCCGGCCTGTGGTAGTTGCGCAGGCCCAGCAGGTAGGTCGCGGCGCTCAGCGCGGCTGTCGTCACCTGGGAGGAGTAGATCATGTTTTTGTTGTTGTATTTGTGCCACTTGCGTATCTGCGGCATACAGAGGTAGGCAAACCAGTTGGTGATCCCGCTGGGGATGCCCACGAGGATGGAGCGGGAGGCGGAGCCGAGCAGGTCCACATAAAAATAGGTGGTAAAGGAGCCGCTTACGCCGCCCAGCGCGCCGATGATCCCGCGCAGCATCAACAGGCGCAGCGGCGGGTTTTTCACCATGCAGTCCAGACATTCACGCAGGCCCGGCTCCTGCGGGGACTGGGGTACGCGCTCCTTCGCGCAGATGCCCGCCAGGGAAAACAGGCCCATGCCCGCGATGCCGGAAACAAGGCCGATGCCGAAAAACACGTTTTTGATGTCGGGGCCGCCGACGCGCGCGGAGGCGTCCAGCAGCACCGGGATGAAGAATTGGGGCAGGCCGCCGAAAAAAGTGGAGATGAAGCGCGCGGAGGTGATCACCCGCGTGCGGTCTTCGGGGCTTGGCGAAATCGCGGCGGACATCCCCCAAAAGGGGACTTCGCTGAGTGTCGAAAAGGTCTCCCAAAGCGTGTAGGTGACGAACATGTACACGATCTTCGACAGGGCGTTCTCGCTTGGATTGGAAACCAGCTGCGGGCCCGCCATGAGAAAAACTGTCGCCAGGGCCATGGGCAGCGGAACCGCGAGCAAATAGGGGCGCAGCTTGCCCCAGCGCGTGCGCGTGCGGTCCACCAGCACCCCCGTGAGCGGGTCGTTGACGATGTCCCATATGCCCTCGAGCAAATACATGCTGGCTACGGCGTTGCTGTTGACCCGGAATACGTTGATCAGGTAATAGTTCATGTATGCGCTGATAATGTTGCGGTTCACCACAAAGCCGCCATTCGCTATTCCATAGGCGGCGGTCTCCCGGCGCCCGACATACCTGACCCTGCTTTGCTTTCTGTCCGCGCTTTGCGGTGTTTCTTTGCTTTGGGTCGCTTCCATGTCTCCTCCTCCTGTCACAGCTGTCCCAGCATCGCCAGCACATCCGCGACGGTCAGGCGCTCGCCCGGGACGGCTTCGTCATAGCGCAGCGGGCTGACGCCGAGCACGCGCAGTATTTGCCTGACCGCGCGGCTGCCGTAGAGCGCCGCCTCCAGGCCGCGCTCCCGGGCGACGGCCCTGCCGCTTTTCCACGCGTTGCCGGTCATGCGCATCTCTTTGTCATTGCGGGCCGGATGCCCTACAATAAAATATTGTCCGTCCGGGATGCCGCGCAAAAAGGATAGGAGGCGCTTGTCCCTGAGCAGCGCGTCCAAGCCGGGGGGCAGCGCGTAGTAGTGCATGTGGTCAAGCAGCCCCTTGCGCCTGGCCCAGTCCGCCGTGGCCTCATCCAGGCCCTCGATGTACTGCTCCGGGAACATGTGGCTGTCCACATAGCGGATGTCGAAGCCCGCGCGGCACAGCTTATCCAGCTGCGCGCCGTATTCCAGTATCACGAGCTCCAGCGGCGGCCTTGTATCCTGAAATTGCTTCGTGCCGGAGAGGAACATCCCGTTTTCGTCCGTCAGGCCGCTGCCGGGCGGGAGCGCGCCGACAGGCCCCCACTTCACGCGGTCCCACTCGGCGTTGAGCGTCGCGTGCATCCCGAAGCAGACGTCCTGATTCGCCGCCAGCAGCCGCGCGGCCTCGTCCACGTAGGCCCCCGGCGCCATGACGGAGACATTTTTGATCAGCCCCGCGCGCACAACCTTGGCGATGGCCCGGTTGGCGCTCCGGCTGCTGCCCGCGTCGTCGGCACGGGTGATGAATTGGATCTGTCTGGCCATATGTCACATATACCTCCGTGTAAACGCATCGAACACGCGCCGCCTCCATTGTACCACAGTCCGCGAAAAAAGCAAAGTGTTTTTTCGCCCGGCATTGACAAGCTCCACGCATAAAAATTCCATCATAAGGGGTTAGGTCCCTTATGATGGAATCGTGGTGGACGTTGAGGAACTCGAATCCCCGACCCTTCGCACGTCAAGCGAATGCTCTACCAACTGAGCTAAACGTCCATCGCTCGGAATATTATAACCCATGCGAAGGAAAAAATCAAGTGTTTTTTTCAATTCATCCTGCTTTTTATTCGGAGGCGCACATCCGCGCGCCTCTACTGCTCCCATCCCATCTCGAAGGCCTTGAGGTTCATCTCCGCGAACTGCGGCTTCACCGTGCCGCGCACGGCCCCGAGCCAAACCTCCTTGGGGATATCCATCTGCCGCGCCAAAGCGCCCAGCAGGACCACATTCACGGCCTTGGCGCTGCCGGCCTCCCGGGCCAGGGCAAGGGCGTCAACGGCCTGCACGTGCGCGCCCGCCGCGGCAAGCGCCCCGGCGATGCCCGCGGGGTATTCCGCCGCGCCGGTGATCACCGGCATGGGGTCGATGCGCTGGATGTTCACGATGAGCTTGCCGTCCGGCTTGAGATACGGCAGCCAGCGGGCCGCCTCGAGCTGCTCGAATGCTAGGATGAAGTCGGCCTCGCCCTCGTCGATGATAGGAGACGCAACCTCCTCGCCATATTTCACGTAGGTCACCACGGAGCCGCCGCGCTGGCTCATGCCGTGCACCTCGGACACCTTGACGTCATGGCCCTGCGACAAAAACGCAGCGCCTAAAATACGGCTGGCCAGCAGGGTACCCTGCCCGCCCACGCCCACGATCATAATGGAGATCTGTTTCATGTGTGTTCCTTTCATACCCAAAAGCTGTCCCAAGTCGCGTATATATTCGTCACATAGTTTGGGTTTCCTTTTTGCGCGGGCGTATGCCCGGCGGGAAGCAGAAAAACCCACGCCGCCCTGTCCGCGTCAAGCATGCCATAGTATGTGTCACGGGATCGATTGAAATAGTACATGTCCTTGGCCATGTAGCCGAAATAGTTCCACATGTTGCTCAGCTTCCACCACGCGGCTGGGATTTTCGCATTGTTGGCGCCCTCGTTGATACGCAAGCCGGCATGTTCGGTCAGTGCCTGCCGAAACGCCGGCGCGTCCAGGATGCGGCCCGCCTGATCCATCACATATAGATTGAAGGATGGGTCGAGCATAATCCAGCAGCTCTCCTCCGGCAGCCAGACCTGCACCACAACATGATTTTCGCCCTCGTACACCTTGGGGAAGCACCACAGCGCATAGGCCTTAATACCCACAGTCAGCAGGCATTCGCTGAGGATGATGGCCAGATGCTTGCAGTTCGGGTCATTTCCCGGCTGGTCGAACGACCAGTCCAGCAGCGCATCCGCGTTCATTCGTAGGCCCTCCGGCAGGCTCTGTGGGTTGCCCTTGACCGTGTGCGCACACAGCCAGTGCAGCAGGTTGAGCGCCCGGGACCGCGTATCCCCTGCCCCAGCGATTTCACTCAATCCCCATTTTCCGTCGAGCTGCGCCAGCTTTTGATCATCGAAATTGTACGTAAATACAATGTCTACGGCGTCGTCGCGATTGAAGTCGCTGCCCTTGGCCAGCAGGCGGGTATAGCGCTGCCTCATACAATCGCCCCCACCTTGCACATCTGCGTGCACACCCCGCAGCCCACGCACTGGGTGGGGTTGATCTCGGCACGCTTTTCTTTTATGCTGATGGCCGGGCAGCCAATCTTCATGCACTGCTTACAGCCGACGCAGTTCTCGTTGATGCGCAGCGCGGGCGCTGTCTTCACGGACTTCAGCAGCACACAGGGCCTGCGGGTGATCACCACGGCGGGGCCGTTGGACTCCAGCGCAGCTTTGACGGCCTCTTCCGTCGCGGCCATGTCGTAGGGATCGACAACAGCCACATTGGGGACGCCGACGGAGCGGCACAGGGCCTCCAGGTCAACAGCGGCGGTCGGGTCGCCCTTGAGAGTGATGCCTGTGGTGGGGTTCTGCTGGTGGCCCGTCATGCCGGTGATGCTGTTGTCGAGAATAATCACAACGGAGTTGCTTTGATTGTAGGCGATGTCGATCAGCCCGGTGATGCCCGAGTGGATGAAGGTGCTGTCGCCCAGGACAGCCACGGCCTTCGAGGCCTCTCCTGCCAGCACCCGGTTGCGCCCATGCAGGCCCGAGACCGAAGCTCCCATGCACAGCACGGTGTCCATCATCCCCAGCGGCGGCAGGGCGCCCAGCGTGTAGCAGCCGATATCCCCGCTGACGAAGACGTTCAGTTTTTTCAGGGCGTAGAACAGGCCCCTGTGCGGGCAGCCGGGGCACAGGACCGGCGGGCGATTGGGCAATTGACTATTCAGCGTAGCTGACATGACCGAAGGGAGGGCAATTGACAATTGACAATTATCTTCGCCTAAGATCGCTTTTTTGATCAGGCTTTGCGAGAATTCGCCACATAATGGGAAGACGTCCTTCCCATGCACATCAAGGCCCAGGGACTTGCAGTGCCGTTCGATGTAGTCGTCCAGGTCCTCCGCCACATAGACAGTTTCGCAATTTGCGCAGAAGTCCCTGATCAGCCGCTCCGGCAGAGGGTACACGCAGCCAAGCTTGAGATAGCTTGCGCCCGCGCCCAGGGCCTCCCTGGCGTACTGGTAGTTGATGCCGGAACAAATCACGCCGATCTTCTTTTCGTTATATTCCACCCGGTTGAGGGCGCAGGTCTCGGCCCATTCCCTCTGGGCCGAGATGCGTTGCTCTACGATCTCGTGGCGCGCCCGTGCCATGGCGGGCATCATCACATATTTGCCGGGGTTTTTCTCGTATGGCTTCAGCTCGAGCTCTGCGCGTTCGCCGCATTCGGCAAGGCTGCGCGAGTGCGACACCCGCGTACTCAGCCTGATCAACACCGGCGAATCGAATTGCTCCGACAACTCGAAGGCCAGCTTGGTGAACGCCAGGCATTCCGCGGAATCCGCGGGCTCGAGTATCATGGTTTTGCTGGCCCGGGCGTAGTGCCGGGAATCCTGCTCGTTCTGGCTGGAGTGCATGCCAGGGTCGTCTGCCACGGCGGCGACAAGCCCCGCGTTCACGCCGGTGTAGCTTGCGGTGAACAGCGGGTCGGCGGCGACGTTCAGGCCCACGTGCTTCTGACCGCAGAAGGCACGCGCCCCGGCCACTGAAGCGCCCCAGGCGGCCTCGAAGGCGACCTTCTCGTTGGGTGCCCACTCGGCGTCAATCTCGGCGTACTGCGCCGCGTATTCGGTGATCTCCGTGCTGGGTGTGCCGGGGTAGCTGGAGACGAAGCGGCAGCCCGCCTCCCAGAGGCCCCGGGCGACCGCCTCATTGCCAAGAAAAAGTTGTTTTTGCATCGTTATCTCCTGGTTTTCTTAAGTATATTTTACTCGGCCCACTCAAACCTCAGAATACTCATGCCACTTTCGCCGGTGATCGACAAAATTTTGGGCGTGAGCGCCGTGGGCGACATATCTCTGTTAATTCGAAAATAACTGGGTGGGTTGCCATCCTCCCATGGGATATCCATACAAAAATGCCAATTATCATTCTCGATGTTAAGGATTGTCAACTGTGCATCCGGATAAAGCGTGTATACCACCACTTCCTCCAGCGTGCCGTCGTCATAGTCAAAGGGAAACCATTCGCTTCTCGCGCTGGCCACATTGGTGATTTCAAGCTTCAGGTCATTGCGCTCAAAAACTTTTGTTTCGCCTTGCGGCAGCACTGTGGTCGCAGTGTCGGTCGTAGTTGGTGTTATTATTGTCGGCTTATCAGAAACACAACCGGCAAACGCAAGCACTAAAACTGCCGCAAGCAGCGCTGATACAATTTTCTTCATTGATATTCTACGCTCCTTTATCTCTCATCTCATGGCACTCCCGTGCCTCGCGCAGCAATGCCTCATAGAAAGCTTGGGCTGCGGCGCGGCGGCTTTGCGCGAGCTCCTCTCCGCGTCTGGTATAGAATCTGTCGTAGAGCTTTTCCAGCTTGAACTTGTACTCCCGAAAAAACGTATTCTGCGTGTCTGAATATCCGTCGAGCACCGCGCCGTTTTCATCCAGCATATACAGCGGCAGGCCAACGATGCCGTTGTAGAGCAGCGTGCGGGCCATCCCCATGGCGCCGCAGGCGTCCAGCTTGTCCGCGTCGAACAGGATTTTTGCCTCAAGGCTCTGCGGGAGACTATCCGAACGGAACCGGTGAGCAAGAATACATTCGCTCACGGCCCGCGCGAAATCAGCGCTGTAGCCGTTGGCCTCCAGCCAGACGCACGCTTTTTCGGCCCCGCAGGCGGCGTGGTCTATCTTGGGATTGGCGTACTGCTCCGCCCGGCCGATATCGTGCAGCAGGCAGGCCGCCCGGAGGACCGCGAGGTCAATCCCCTGCTCGTGCGCCGCGATGTCCATGGCGTAGTGCAGCACCCGGTAGACATGCTGCGTATCGTGCGCGCTGTCGCACATGCACGCACGCATGTAGCGCTCGATGGCGTCTGTCAACTATTTCTTCTCCTCCGAAGCAATCGAAAAAATCAGGCTCTTCCCATACGGCCGATACCCCGCCGACAGGGCAGTATGGATGGAGGCCGTATTCGTTGGCGCGCACTTGTAGAGCGACTCGCCGCCGTTTTGTATCGCGTGCCGCGCCACGGCGTTGACGCACGCGCGGGCATAGCCCCGCCTCCTGTAGCGCTTTGAGGTCTCTACACCGATGTCGGCCACGATATTCTGGTACTCCCCTGTCCGGTGGGCATATGCCACGGAGACGATTTTGTCCTTCGCCGTCACAGCGTAGACGACGCCGTTCGGCAGGCAATGGCCCGGGTAGTGGATGTCTTTGCTGCACTTGAACCTGTCGTCAACAATTCTCGTTGTGATCACATCGGGGGTCGCGGGCGCGAGGGTTTCTTCGTCGCAGGCGAACATTAAATCAGAAAAGCACCTGGCCTCGCTGTCTGCCAAGGCCTTCAGCCGCGCGATGAACGCCTTGTCTGTGATATCCATCTTGCCAAGATTGGCTTGCAGGTACGACTTGATTGCGTCGCCGGCGTTCGGAGGCAGGCTTGCTATGACGCAATTGTCAAACGCGGCGATCCAGATCATGTGGATATAGCCATAGCTCATCTCGCGGCGCTGCCGCCGTTCGGATTCCACGATGGCCAGACCATCGCCCGCGCCTTCCGCGCCCAGGCGGGAAAGCAGGTACTCTCGCACCAGCCTGAACTCGCTCATTTCTTCTCCTGCAGCAGCTTAGCCAGCTCGTCCATGAAGGAGTTCAGGTCACGGAATTCCCGGTACACGGAGGCGAAGCGCACGTAGCTCACCTCATCGAGGCGCCGCAGCTGCTCCATGGCGAGCTCGCCGATGGTCTCCGTGGGAATCTCGCGCTCCATGGAGTTTTGCAGGGCCT
>Ga0123353_10014561_pt1 | contig 11350 bp, 6 predicted proteins | sample TergutLab28metaG_3_FD_92763 | JGI IMG/M metagenome (GOLD analysis project Ga0123353, IMG submission 92763) | Labiotermes labralis P3 segment gut microbial communities from Petit-Saut dam, French Guiana - Lab288 P3 | ecosystem: Host-associated > Arthropoda: Insects > Digestive system > Gut ... | reverse complement strand
CTCCGGCCGCACTTTACCCCCGGGAAAGACCCGATACCCACTTTACAGGGGCCTGGGTGAGCCCCAGGGCCGGTCTGGACGGGCGGAAAATCTCGTCCCCACTGGGATTCGATCCCGGATCGTCCAGTCCGTAGCTCAGTCGCTATACCGACTGAGCTACGCGGCCCACATTCAATTGCAATATGACCCATTATAAACAAATGTGTCTGTGCGCAATTGTGTAAATGTGTAAGTTTACGTTTGCTTGCACCTAGAAAGCATGCCTCGGGAAATTCGTTGACATTACACATTCGTCCTACGTATGTATGTCTGCACCGTCTTAAGAAACAAAAAAATAGGCATTTGTACGTAGCACGAATAAGAAATTGTAACAGAGCTGTCATTTAATTTTACCATGTGCTAATTTGATACACGAATAAGATCTCTTAGTTTGCTGGACAGCCTGATGATGGTTTGGATATAGCCGAAACATGAAGCTGTGCGTTTTCAAAAATAATAAAACAACGTTAATTGCGCTCGACTGCATTTTATGTAGTTGCATAACTGTATGGCGTGGTTACAACAAATAGCGTAAATAAAGAATCACTTCATCTACCAGACAGACTACATAATGATTGTGCTCATAAAAACTGAGTCTTCATTTCTGCAAATCAAGCTGACTGGGCCTATTTGGGCTGACGTGAAAACGCAGGTTTGCTGGCACAAGTGCGGCTTTTAAAGTTACAGATGTTGAAGAGCTATGTCGGCAGAGACCTGCAGAGATGGCAGCAAACGGGGGAGAAAGTGCTTGTCGTTATATAATAGAAGGCGCACAAAACAGTATTATGCACTGGAAGTTGAGTAGTAAATCAAAAGGACGGTAATTCAAGATGGAGTTGAAAACAGCAGCGGAAGTGACGAAACGAACGATAATAGTAAAAATATTGATCATCAGGAGTTGTAAACTTCACCTTCAATCATTGTAGGTTTATTTAATGGGTACGAAAATTGTGATTGTGTAAAACGTGAAACTGAGAAGGGAGGCAAGGAAAAAAATATTACTTTGACATTTAAACCCGCATTCCACTTCATGTCTATGCATTCTACACAGCTGACCGCTCATCTGGACCGCTGTGCGACCTGAAGGGGCGGGGGGGGGGGGGCTTTTCCGTCCTGTTATCCTAATGGCCAAGAATTACTGGGCCAACAATAGCCACAAGTTAGATCTCGAGGTCGCTGCATTATTACGGACCCTACGTGTGTTTACTGAATCAGGGCCAAGGCCTCGAACGCTGAAAGCGGTCTTTGAAGTTATGACCATAAAACTGTCAACAGAAATGGAAGTGTCATTAAAAATGGAAACATTTGGGAAGGCAGGCTGGAAATAGTTCTAGCGAGGGCGGGGAAGTATTTCGTAGAAGAATACTGAACCCGTCCTTCGACTGTCTATATATGTTGTTTTAAGAAGACAGAGAAGGATAGGGTAAAAAGTTTCTAACCCTTCCGTTACTGGAAAATCGCCAGTTATACACACTGAAAACGCAAACCAAATGCAAAAAAAAAAAGCATTCTATTTTATTTTTTTTTAGCTACACTTCGCAGTCTTAAAATACTTCTACTTCAGCTTGCAGACAATCAGTCACACGAGAGCTGACGGGAATAAATATCCGATGACTGTGCATGACTGTATTATAGGCAAACATAACAAAGCCCAACGCTCCAGACAGTCGATCAGACCTTCCAATTGCAACGTCAGTTATATTTAGCCGAAGTGACCCACCAAAAAGTAGTCCTAATCAAAACAGAATTGACTCAAACGAAAGTTTACCTAGAACAGAAATAAAATTACAAAATTTCTAGGAATGGCAAAATGTAAAGTCATTGCTGTGCAGGTCGTGAAGGCGTATAGGGACAGCAGAGGTACAGCTCCACTCATTCTTGACCAAGATAGTAGATGGAAGTGAGTGGTTAGCCCACGCTCTTACTATTTTGACCCAGGTAAAAGGACACAAAGTATCCATTCAACAGCAAGACGTTTCTAGCAATGCCAAAGTCAAATTTTGTTCTAGTATCCAGGGCTGTGGTTTAAGATTTATGAAGCTGGTGGATGAATATTGGAGGGTAGCGATTTGTGTATATTTGTAAAGAGAAAACATTTGAAAATAACATCCACCAACACATATGAAAATTCTAATCATTCACTTCGCGATGAGTGCAACACAAACTTGGCGCTGTTACTAAAATAGCACATCGAGGAAGACACGCGCGTGCTGTTCGGTGCTTTCTTCAGGTATTAAAATTCGGGTAATATGCGATACTCATTAGTAATGTCGACATTGTGGAAATACAGTTCTGGGCGTGTTTTGGATAATAGATTGCATGATAATATATAACAAAATTAATTATATATGTCAGCACTACCTTTTTATTAATATATAAGGCTATATTTTTTCGGCCCATGTAGCTATATATATTAATAAAAAAGGCATTGCTGAACTATATAATTAATTTTATAATATATATTTATTCTAGCACTAATCTTTTAAATTCACACATTTGCTACATTCACGTAAAGTATTCTGTATCACTACTGTATTATTCAAATGAGTAAATGCTCAATACTGTTTGACTCGCATAATACAAAACGTAAAAAAAAAGTTAATAGTTATAAATTATAAAATATTAACATCAAATAAAGTTACCAGTTTTACAATAAGGAAAATAAGGAGGAGAAGGAAGCAGACTTGAAATTAAAATTTCAAAGATAAGAGCGAAGACGACAAAAAAAATCACCAGCAACAAACTTATGTACAGCGCTGGCCTTCGTTCTTTCAGACTAAGCAGGAATCCGACGGCCTGCATCTTTGTGGCTAATCAGTTCCATGTTAAAATTCTTTGAGTTTTCTTGTCTGGGAATCTCTTTTTTAACTCTTACTTCTATTTTCAAAGTTTGTAGATCAATAATTATTGTATTATTTCGTTCGTGCTCACAAAGGCAGCGTCCAAATCCAATCTAGAAAATGTATTTGCTGTTGTTCATAGTTTTCTCCCTTCGTTCCACTAAAGTTGATGTTCATACCGCAACTGCCGTAAGAGTTCAAAATCTGACAAACATCTGAATTCGTGTAGGCCTATTATGTAGGGTGGGCGAGGAGGTAGAATGGGCCCTCAGCATGGATAACGCGCAACCGGAATTGCAAATTTTTCTAGTCCGTATAAAAGATGGCGATGATGATGATGATGATGATGATAAATGGAATGACTATTTCTGGTGAGATCAATGTTATGTCTTAACACAAACTACTCCCTCACTAATATTGACGCTTATTTCTGAAAGTACACGCATTAACGACACAGTCACTCTACTACAACACAATAGTTTAACGATTGTCTTTCAGGCGGGCGTCGCTCCTGGCAACAGACATCAAAACATTACAATGCCATGACTGTCCAAGCATGTCTGGAAAAAGTATGGTGGCAAAAAATCGTGTTAAGAATGACATATTTTCAACATACAGATATACTTGTTGCAAAAATGTATATTTAACATACGAATAATCTATTTAAATTTTTCCTAAATTATTTACAAAACTGCGGTCATCCATGCCATCTTATTCAGGGTTTCGAGGGATTAGACATTACAGTTAAATCCGCAAGGCTAAACTATTCCTACACGACTTCCAGATATATCACCATAAAAAAAAATATTTAGTTCATTACTTCCACTTTCTTACAATCCTTTAATAATTCCAGATGCCCAAAATACATTATCACATCACCATATGGAATTCCTAGCGCCTATACTTAATTTTCATATGACTAAATGGAACAGTAATTATGCTGGTATTGCTGACGTTAGAGACGGCTTGTCGGGCACCTAATTTCATTTTTGTACCCTATCGGTCACAGGGAACTGCCAGCTTCTGTTAATATTCAATGGTTTTAAATTTCTTTTGGCAAAAACTCCAGACGGCAATAAGCACACTTCATCTTTTTACAATGAGTGTCTTGTGATGTATGTAAATACATAATCAAATGCATTACCAGCAGAGGTACCCATTCTGCACCTCGATATAACAACACGAAAAAAAAAAGCTTCCCTGACGCAAGGAAAGCGTAGTAAGATACACCACTCAGAGAGCAATATGTCGATCCTATTACTTGACGATACTAGGTCACAGAGAGCAAACGAACAGAACTTCCAAAGAATGACTCTGAAGTTACTTTGCACAGAGCGCCTAAAAGGAGCGGGGATAGCGTAGTCAGTACAGCGACTCGTTAGGGTCTGGAGGATAAGAGGATCGAATCCCAGTGGGAATGAGATCTTCCGCGTCTGTCCGGACTGGCCCCGGGGAACACCCAGCCTCCTGTAGAATGGGTACAGCATCATTCTCGGAGGTCAAGTGGCCGGGGTGCGGCGTTAACAACTCACTCCCATCACCGCCGAGAATAAAGAAAGAGTTACACCTCTACACCCCTCCTGTGCCCTCACAGCAGTAAAAGAGTTAGAGGGTCAGTTTTCACCTTTAACTTACATCGCGCCTAAAATGAATTTTCCGTTGTCTGGATCATAAGAACATGAGAACGCTGATCTGTAACCGTCAATCTGTCGCCTCACCTACCGTAAGGCACTGTGACTCCTGGCCAGTCGTAAGCCAACATTTTTACGTGTAGGAGAAAAGTACCATGTATTCCTTGAAGTACACAACTAAGTTCATGGTATTTTGGTGACCCAACTAACTGCAGAGAAACTTATAAGTGGTTATGGTCAGTGTACACAAAAATGGCTTTAAGGGTGTGAATTCAGGGTAATAATGACCGGTTGTAACGCAGGGCACGGAAATGAATTAGGTACACTGATCACAAATAATTTCGCTGTGGCATGCTAAACAATCACGGAACAGCGTATCTGTACGTATTGTTAAGTCAAATACTGGAATTAACCCACTAAAAACTAGGCTGTTCCAATATAAGTTTTGGGAGTTTATGGATATTTTAAAAATACTTCCGATTCTATCAATAAATACTGACCGTTCTACGGCAGTCTGGTTCTAATCTTTTGCAGTGCCGCTTCATTGACCGCGGAGAATGAGTCTAGCATTTGACCAATTCTGCTGCAGGTAGCCTATTGAAAAACTTACATTGTGATTTATGGATGCTGATGGAGATACAGCGATGTGGGAAATTCAAACAAATGATTACCATTCAAACACTAAAATAAAAAAACGCCGTGTACGAATAATTGTAACAATGAGAGGAATTAAGATATGTACCCTTAAGCCTAAGTATCTGGGGAGGGATTACAAGTAAAACAATGGCTTTTGAGGAAGCATTCTTTCACCAACCTCTTTCCTTGTGTACTTTATCCTCTGCAAGGACCAAAATAAGAAAAACACAATGTTTTCCTCAAAAGGACACGTTTGGAAGACGTCTGTATTTGAACCGCAGATTATTGACAAAAAAAATATTGTACCGAAAGTGTAAAGTTGATAAGAACGTCAGCGTATTGACGGCAATAATAAAGACTCATATCTACTACGTAGAGTGCATATAGAGTCCATGACCAATTGACCACCGCAATCGGCCATATTTGTTTCCCGTGAGGATTAATGTACTAATGCTGACTTTAATAAAACTGGCAATAGAACAAATAATCCAGCCAGGAGACATAAAGTCTGAACAGCGAAGATTATTGTAAATCCAGTGGTATTCAAAGTCCTCTGATTCCTGGACCGGCAAAATGCCAATGAAATTTCTGAGGGCTGCTATCCCGCGTCTCACAGTGTGCAGTCTACGCCTACAACAGGACTGGCAACGAGAATGTAATTTTGTTTTGATGAGAATTCGCTGTGTTCTTCTTCGCTTTCCAGGGAAGCAATACACTGGTTAAAAATCCAGCTTGTTCTATGTGTTTTAGGATTATTTTCTGACTGTACTGAGAGAAATACTATGTCCTTTATCGGCCCTTTATTTCCTTTATTTTGGTGTGGATTTTTTATATAGTCCACACTTTCGCTGATGTTGCGGATCGATTTCAAATGCAGAATGCAATTTTTTGAGACCTACCCGAAAACCGTTCAGCCGCTCAGACGGCAAACACACATGCTATTCGGGCAGTGTAGATTGGAAGGTGTAGCGGCCTGAACAAACCAAGACCTTATATATGGTAAATTTCTCTTCAAGATCTCCCGTGTAGATGAGTGTAGCCTCTTTCTAGCCCGCAAAGGCGGCAGGGCAGCTTTCCAATGACCACAGTTTATCATGCTTTATAGCACATTTTCTTTCCCAAACAGCAAAGTTGTGCTATTTGCAGTCTTTTTCCAAGTAAACCGAATGTTCTTTAAAATATTTCGCAAACCTGTCTACTGCCTATCCATCAAAGGTTTTCCAGCACTTTAAAGTCACAGTTTCAGCGAACTAAGAAAGATTTGGGGGGGGATTGCAAAAACTGTGGATAATCCTGATGACGACTGTTTTGGTAAACTGGTCCAAATCTGTTACAGTTCCTTTCCGTTACAGAGATCCAATAGAAGATGCACGTTCTCATTCATTGCATATTACTATTCTTCTTCCATCACTTTGAATTTGCAGAGCAGTACCCTGTCACAACCCTGCAATGTAGAGGAATTACTTGTCGACAGTAGCTCCAACAGCAGTTTCATCTTTCATCTTGCTAATAATAAGTGATATTTTTTGATATTCAGTTATTTTTATCCTTCGCGTAACAACTTTCATACATTGTGGTCCGGCCCCAGCGCACAGAGTAATCAGCCTTTCTTAGAAAATGTACGTGCTAAAGATACATAATTTATTAGAGCGATGGGTAGAAATTTAACGATGCTGCATCTGCTCTTACGGCGCTTTAATTACGCAAATAAACAAATATTCTTCCCACTGAAACAACAAAACCCTGAAAGCTTCGGTATGTGTTGTATAAACAAGAAACTGACCGAAATGAGCCTTCCAGTGATTTCATGCTTTAACCGCTTAAAACCCAATATTCCTTTAATTTTTTTAAAATGGAAACGGTTAAGTTATTTAGGGCAGTACTGTGAACGACGGATACATAAAAGGGGGAAAAATGACGAAAGAGAAACAATAAATTTAAAGGAAACGTCGACATCATCTGACATATCAGAAATAACAACTTCTGTTTACTTGCCGCTCTGCAACTCTACTCGCCCGATGCGAGTAGGCGAATGGTTTTTTGAAATATGATGATGATGATGAATATGATAGTGATGGTGATATAAAACAATTTATTTATTAAAATAATAAACAATATCAAAGTAAATTCCATTAAGGCAAGCAATAATAATGAGACAAGTTATTTGGACCAACTTTGGCACCATTTCCTCGAGTACAAAGGGACCAGGCTGTGAAGCTGACAATATGCAGTGCCGAGGTTAACCAGTATAGCTGTATCTCCACTCCCACACTGTGCCTCCGTGTTGTGCATCGTGCAACCGTCACTTTCTTCGGTACTCGAATCGAAATAGTTACAAATTTTCATGTGTACATTCTCGTACTCTACAAAAATTTACGTTTAAAATTATGGCTAAATATTGGATGTATCCAACGTGCCTTTTTTGCATCAAACTACACTTATCTTCAAAAGCAGAGCAACAAGATATGCTCATACCCCGAAGTCCATTACGAAATGAAGAGGAATATACGGCACAAATACTTATATACTTACTTACGTACTCACTCCATGGTGCAGACTCCTTCTTGAGAAGCTAACTCGTTTGCAGCTAGTCAAGAAATTTCCCGCATTTCACAGAAACCGAAGGTTCATTACCGCACTCACAAGCGTCCGCCAACTGTCTCTATCCTGGGTCAGCCCAATCCAGTCCATATACTCACATCCCACCTCCTGGAGATCCATCCTAATATTATCCACCCATCTACGCCTAGGTCTCCCCAGTGGTCTCCTTCCCTCTCGTTTCCCAAGCAAGACCAAATACACCCCCATCTCCTCACACATACGCGCCACATGCCCAGCCAGTCTTATTCTTCTCGATTTTGTATGGCACAAATACATGCAACTCTTCAGGTGCAAGTGGGGGCACGTTCATTGTACCGCCATCGACAACTTCTGAATACGGCAAATTTTAATTGGCGATGGGCGCGTACGGTTTATGTCAGAAAGCAATTTGAGCTTGCCAAGGTACATTTAATATACAACCCATATTTCAACAAGACTGCCCTTTTATACTGTTTCCCAAAAGTAAAGCACTGAGGGCCGATCCCAGTGGCCGCGCGGTCTAAGACGTGGGTCTACGGCCACTCGCTTGCTGGGGTTGTGGGTTCGAATCCCGATGGGGACACGGATGTCTCTCTATTGTTAGTGTTTTGTGTTGTCAGTTAGAGGTCTGTGACGGGCTGATCAGTCGTCCAGAAGTGTTAATGAGTGTGATTTTGAAGCCTCGATAATGAGGAGGCCATGGCCCAGTAGGGGCTGTTGTGCCATCAAAAAAAAAGCAGTGAGGTTTCATGTTAGTGACAGTTCTGAAGGAATTATTTCATCTAACAAGGTTTAGATGTTTAGGCTTCAATTCTGTGACAAACTTAAATATAGCCTACAGACAGTCACTCGCGCGTCGTTAGGTTGTGAGCCTTCGTTTGTTGACAAACTCGCTTATTCCACAAAGCCCAGGCTTCGGGGTTTTATTTTAGTGGCAGCTAACCAAGAGACATGGAAGAAATAACATTTCAACCACCAAGGTTAGGCTTTGAGGTTTCACTTTAGAGACAGGTTAATTCCTACTTTATCGACGGAATCTCGAACCACACTTTTGTAGTCTCCATTTCCTCTTGGAAATGAGTAGGCAATGCACAAACTTCCTGGACATCTTATATACTTGTCCTCGCCGTCTTCTCATGCGTGACTGTCACTATCAAATGTCGGCAACCCTCATTCTATATGACAGACATCACATCAAACAAAAAATGCCAGGACATAAATTACGGCACATAATATGGGAGTAATTATATTAAAATATTCAGTCATAACATTTATTCCTCTGCTCAAACAGCTATCTTCTGAGTTTATGCATGCACAACTGTCAACAATTCTGTACAACTAGGGAAACTATAAGTCTCTTTCTTTGTCATATTTGAAAATCACAGCACGACAATTTTATCACGCTAAAGATCAATGCGAATTACACTAATAACTTTACATAAAAGCAGAAACTTTTGGTAAAACCTTTTTTTTTTTTTACGAAAGTACACTTTTTGTTTCTAGAGTTATGCATTTTCTCGCAGCTTTCTCCATTTACGTGAAACGACGTAACCACTTCGAAGCAGTGCATATTTGTACATTAAATAAATGTACGCGATAATACTGTGCAAATTTACAGTCTTGTAACCATTAACCTGTAAATCTCAATAATGTTTTTTTCCTAGAAGTAGCACGACCTAAATTTACTTGTAAATATCGGGACGAACTTACGTCAAAGCACACAAGCCCAAAATTCAGGTATGTAGGAGAGGTCATTTTTTTGTATAAAGTTTTTCCTAAAATAACTTTATTTAATACCATTGAAATAAAAATAAAATTTGTTTCATGTTTCTTCACACCCTGACAGAAACAGTGCAATCATAAAGGCATGTTCTGCTCTGTAGCATAGAATAATTAATTTTATCAATTTATCCGCCGAGCGAGATTCAACGAACCCCTTTTGACAGGTAATTCATTACCTTCTTCTGGTGGGTCACTGCTCCTGCTATGGTGTTGGGGTCTCAGGACACGCCACAGTTTCATTACTGCCTGTAGCCACCACGGAAGGCGTTTCCTTGACGACAATCCTATGTTACTGGCAGTATACTTGGGCGCTTCCTCTTGTGAAGGAGAAGACAACGGCGAAGCGGACCTCTTGCGCATCCCATCACAACACGAAACAATTTACTGATTAATGGAGAACCTCACTGCTTCACTGCCGCCAAATTATTTATTTCAGTGAGTCGATAGCAGTATTGCAACACGTTTGATAAACGTTCGAAGATGAAATCAAGGTTTTTGCTGAACTGTTTTTCACTCGATAAAATGTTTATTCACTCTAAGTAATTTGCTTGATTTTCAAAAGAAGAAAATAAATCTGATGTTTACTAGCGGTAGTATGTCTGAAATATCTTAAAAGTCAATGACGATGAAGATGATGATGAATATGATGATAAAAGTTCAATCTTTGATAGATGTAAATCCATAAATTAGATTCCAAAGCCTTTGTCAAATTAATGTTCTGTTCACTTTTACATGCAGAAGTCTGAAAGTCCTCCTACCTCCATACTGCAAAAGCACGCTGACACAACACTGTTCAATCATTAACCAAAGTAATTCTACACACTCATCTTCAATTGCAAATAATAACACTAAAAGTGGAACCAGATCCGAATTTCGTATAAGAAGATAATCTGCTGAAGCACCAGGCAGTTCCGCGCGTGCGGTCTGGCGCTCTATTGCATTTAACAAACCCTGCAACAGGCACAGAGAGACTGACGTTGCCACTGCAGCCTTATCTGCTTCTGTCTCCCTCCCCCTGCCTGACCTAGCCTCCACGTGGAAGGATTCATGAGAGAACAGTCATTCTCGCTCCAGTGGAGGGTGGGACTAATGTTGCTTCCAATAATGCAAAGCAAATTCTTTGTTGTATACTGCAGAATTGCAACTTGGGTTAATCGGATGAGACAGCTGTTTACTTCCTCTAAGTTTTAGTTTAAAAATTATTTTTATCTCTACTAGCAATTCAGCGTCGAATGGTGTGATGCATGTAAATGATGACCTCGGAAAGCATGTGGACGGAAGGTGCCTTAGCCACTCTTGAAATATCATCTCAATTATTATTATTTTGCTGACTCTGGCATGCTGTCGGGTGCTTTGGATCACCTCGTTCCCACAGAAGAACGGACAGGGCAGTGCAGAAAACTGGGGTCGTAGGTGACTGCACTTCGTCTAAATGCAGGCTGACTTTAGGTTTATCCTTAAGGAAATGTATCTTGTTCATTTTTGTTGAGTTTATCTTTTTTCAACATAATGATAAAACGGGACATTTCCGTTCCATGTCAATTTTCGGATTCTTATAACGGTGGACGATGTGACGATATTGCACCGCATCCATCCATCCATCCATCCATCCATCCTATGGCACTACAGCCCGTAGCGCCGTGCTCTCCGAACATTGTACCTCAACCGCTGTCGAAATAAAATCAGTAACAGTCTATTCCACCAGTAACTGTAAAAGGTAAAAGCAATCCTATTACAGCCCTGGACAGGCTCTGAGGGTTCCAGGAGGTTGAGGCTCCCAGATTTCAAGACAATCGGCACATGAAGGTGGTAGGGTTGTCAGCCCTACGCACCGGCCACCTT
>Ga0123353_10014558_pt1 | contig 11351 bp, 5 predicted proteins | sample TergutLab28metaG_3_FD_92763 | JGI IMG/M metagenome (GOLD analysis project Ga0123353, IMG submission 92763) | Labiotermes labralis P3 segment gut microbial communities from Petit-Saut dam, French Guiana - Lab288 P3 | ecosystem: Host-associated > Arthropoda: Insects > Digestive system > Gut ... | reverse complement strand
TGTGTGGAATAGTGTTCGGTACATACCGTGGGGCGTTGACGATTGATCTGAGAACTTTATTTTCAAATCTTTGCAGTATTTCGATGTTGGAATTACTTGCTGTACCCCAGAGGGGAATGCCGTACGTCCAGATGGGTTTTAGGATAGTTTTGTATATTAGTAATTTATTTTCTAGTGACAGCTTCGACTTTCTTCCTATGATCCAGTACATGCGGTGGAGTTGCAATCCGAGGTGTTTTCTTGTGGTAAAGAGCTCATGGATAAACAACTTTTTTTCTAGCATCACTCACTATTCCCAAATGCAGTACAATTGCCTACCGCCATTGATTTTATAACCCCTAACTACTTTTCCAAATGGTAAAAAGTGGGAAACCTGAGACTGGGCATGCCACGAAGGCATATGTGGCACTGACCAGCTTCACGCCCCGGCCCCCTTTCCCCCGAGAAACAGACACCGGTACCCCTTGTGGGAAGACGTACGGGCCCCAGAACCGGTACGGACATTTCGGAGAGATAAATCAACCGTACGGGCAAACCAAATTATAAGTAAGGAAAACTGTTCCCATGTACGCCGCGAAAACATATGGCGGAGTGGATGTACAGTTCCGCTGATTCTTAAAACTCGGCGCTGGACGAAGATGAGTTGTTAGCTTCACGGCCCGTCCCTATTGTCCCCCCCCTCCTCCTCAGAAAGAACCCCCGGTACGCCATGAATGGCTGGGCCCCAGAGCCGATATGGACGATTTAGAGAAGAGATAAATCTGCTGCCGCGGTCAGGAAGCGAACCAATACTCCTCGGTCATCCAACTGGCCTGTTACGGATTCAAATTCAGTTATGAAGGCTCCACTCCAAAACACACAGATCAAACACAGCTAAAAGAATGTCGGCATTTAGTTCCTGATTACCGGACCCTCTTCCTTAGGTTGAAATTCGTGTGGGCTAATTAGATAAGGATACTGACAATCCGTTGTAGCAGCAAGTAGACTAAGCAACTGCGTTAGCAACTACAGCTACATGCGCCTATCTGCCACGTAAAAAGAGGTGAGCAAATATATACAACTGTTGGAAATGTACGCGGTGGCACAGTTGGTTGAGGCACTGCGCTACAAGCCGGAAGGTCGCGGGTTCGATTCCCGACGGTGTCACTGGAATTTATCATTGACATAATCCTTCCAGTCGCACTAAGCCCCTGGGGTTGACTTAGCTCCTAACAGAAATGAGTACCAGGAATATTTCCTGGGGGGTAAAGGCGGCCGGTGCGTACGGCTGACAACCTTACCATCTTCATGTCCTGATTGTCTTGAAATCTGGGAGTCTCAACCTCCTGGAACCCTCGGGGCCTCTCCAGGCCTGTAATGGATTGCTTTTGTGGGCGAAAGTAAGCTAGTAACAGAACGTTGTGTAAACCCGTGTTCACAGACCATACAGTAAGATTGACGCTTAAGGGTTTGTCATCATCATCATCCCCTAATCTTACGACAGGTTCGCAGCCTCTTACGAAGCAAGTTCTCCAGAGAGTGGGATCTAGTGTTTCCTCTTCCAAATTCCAGTACCTTCTAGCTTCCTTAGGGTCAACCAGAAATGTTTAATAATTTGTTCCTAGCATATAGTAGATACAAATTCGGCTCACTGCACTGAGAAAGTAAATACGATACGCACAAATCTAAATGTCAATAGAAAAGCAAATATGGATGCCTAACTTGAGAAAAAGAAAACCAATAGAAGGTGCAGATATAGTGAGATTCAGCAAGGCACAGAGAATCAAATGGCTGGGGCATGTTCAAAGAATGGACCAAGCAAGACCAGCTAGGAAACTGATAGATTGGAAACCCATGGGAATTGACCAGTAGGAAGACCAAGACAACGATGGCAAGAGGATGTTATGGAAGATCTAAAAAAGCTGAATGTTAAAAACTGGAAGGCAATACCTAAGGACAGAAGAACTGGGAGAGACTTGGCGGAGAAGGCGAAAACACACAAAGGGCTGTAGTGCAAAATGATGATGATGAACTTGAGAAACGAACAGCTCCTCAACAACTCAAGACATTTCCTGCATTTTATTGAACCTGAACGTTCATCGCCGTTTTCACAACAGCCCGCCACTTATCCTCAGCCAGAACAACCTAGTCGACGCAATTCCAACAGATTTATTTAAGCTCCATCGTAATATTATCACCACATCTAGGCGTAGGCCTAGGTCCTCTAAGTGGTCTCTTTCCCTTATGTTTCCCCCTCCAAAACCCCCTATGTACCTCTCTCTTTCCCCACACCTTCCACGTGCCAGGCCCATCTCATTCTTGCTGGTTTGAACACACTAATAATATCCGGTGCGTAAAGATCATGAAGCTCACCACTGTACTGTCTCCTCCAGTCCCCTGTCGCCTTGTTCCACTTAGGCCCAAATACCTTCCTCGGCGCTCTGCCAAATCCGGAAGCCTAGCTGGCCTAAACGTAATAATGCAGGATTAAAACGTAATTCCATTTACAGCACCTGCTCCACACTCCATATGTATTTCGGTAGAGACAGAGAGCAGAGGGTTACGTAAATGTACGGACGTGACAAAAGCACAAGTTCTGGAACCCCGACATTGCTTGCGTAGCTGTCCGGCTCCGCGGTGTCTCCAGCCTCCCGGTCCAAAAATGCCCATTCCCTCTGCACGTAAAATCTCTCTATAAAGTGCAATGAAGGCAGGCAGGGGTGGAGGGAGTAGATGTAAAGCTCTACTCATTCCTAACGTCGGCATTAGATGGAGGTGAGTGGCCAACGTCACGCCCCGGCCGCCAACCCCCACGAAAAAGCGACGATACCCTTCGTAATGGGTGGGCCGGGATAGCTCAGTCTGTATAGCGACTCACTACTGGTTGGACGGTCCGGGGATCGAGTGCCGGTGGGGGTCATCCGTCCAGACCGCCCCTGGGTCCCACCCAGCTTCCCGTACAATGGGTACCGGGTCTTCCCCGGGTAAAGCAGCCGGGGCGTGGCGTTGACCACCTACCCCTATCTAGCGCCGAGGTTAAGGAAAGAGTAGAGCTATACCTATACTCCTCCTCTGGGCCTTCGTGGCCTGTTCTAGGGTGAACTTTACCTTTACCTGTATCCATCGTGAAGGAGTTTCGGTCGGCGCAGGGCCGTCTAGGCGGCTATGGAACAGAGAAAATCCCTTGCCCCTCGGGGTTCGAATCCCCGGACCGCCCATCCCATAGCATAGTCGCTATACCCACTACGCTATCCCCACCCCACATCCTCAAATACACACACATCTATTCAAATCCATGCTTCAAATAAAGTAATATTCAATTACTTCCAGTGACCGCGTGGGAAAATCTGAAGATGACCGCTAAGATCGCCGTAAGGTCCTTTCACAACACCCTGCAAGTATCACAATCGACTGCTATAACTACGGACAGTCATGGTGGATTGGATTACATTTGCTTTAGGCTTGTATGGTCGAAGAGAAATTGCTGCCATGGTGCTGTGGAATGGCTTCTCAACAACACGTGATATCCGAAACCCTACAACTAACGTTACGAGATTATAGAGGTGCCCCACGGCACGTGACATCCAAAGCTAGCCCTTAATGATACACTACCCACACGCACTTCACAGCATGAGCGGCATATCCCACTGCTTCATATCTTGGTTAAGAGAACTCCACGCTTTTGACCTGTACAAGAGAAGCCTCGAAAGGACATTTCTCGCGGTTTTTTTCCCCAAGTCGTCTAGTCCAGTGGTGAAAGGTACGCGTCAGCAAAGCCACGAGCCATTCCTCTTCTTTGTATGTAGTCACTCCGTCATTTGTTTTAAAGGTTTCCAGTTGACAGAGCGTCGTTAAATGTATGAACTATTCGGCACCGGACAGTCTACGTTGGCCCACTTCATTTTTAATCACGTCAACGAACGCGAATCGCATTCTAACACTTGCGACACTGTACCATATAAAACTTGTAAATCTCTTTGTACTTGTCTAGCAATTGAACTGTCGCCCTATACAAAACACGGTCTTTCTCTTCTCTGCCTTTTGTTATCAAGTTGTGTTACTTGTTGTATCTACACTTCACTTAGCCCCATTCACGTTCTGGAATGATCCACTTTAACGTTGGCTACAACAAGTCTCAAAAGAATAACAAATTCATAAACCGCGGCGTGCAAATACTCTCCGATATTTGGAAAGCGAGGGGCCGGGATAGCTCAGTCGCTATAGCGACTCGCTACGGGCTGGAAGGTCCGGGGATCGAATTCCGGTGGGAGCGAGATTTTCCGCGCCCATCCAGACCTGCCGTGGGGCCCATCCAGCCTCCCATAAAATGGGTACCGAGTCTTTCCCGGGGGTAAAGTAGCCAGGGCGTGGCGTTGACCACCCACCCCCATCTAGCGCCGAGGTTGAAGGAAGAGTAGTTATATGTCTGCTCCCCTCTGGGCCTTCGTGGCCTGTTCTAGGGTGAACTTTATCTTTATTTGTAAGCGAATGGACCGCCAGTTAATTGGGCACCGTCCCTAAACCCAAGTCAAATCATTCATAGAGACAATAGATTTCAACCAGAACGAACACGGAGTGCGTTTACAGTGCGGTACGAACTTAATCTTTAAATAACTCAGGTTAAGCACCAAATGATACGAACGTAAAACCACCAACTTGAAAAGTACCGGGGAACGGGTGACAACGGTACCGTTCAGGAACTGTCACAACGAAACGAGATGTTCCAAGTAAACTTACGGTCAGCACAGCAGACATTCGGCAGTGTGGCTCCCAAACAAACGCTGCAACATGCTATTATATTAGCACACGCACTTGTGTGTTTACTTGGCGACAAGTGCTTTACGATAGGGTAGGCGCGTACCGCATGTGTGTGACGAGGGCATGGGAGAGCGCGGCTTGCTATAAAACAATGCCCCAACACTTCCCTGCAAGAACGGAAAGAAGACGAGGAATGCGTCAGACCAACATCTATACCATTTACTCAAAGTATCTACCAAATTAATCTTTCGCAGCAGATGAATTCAATAAAATTCCTCTCAAGCTGACAGCCGCGTCAGGTGGTACAAGTAAGTAGACGTTTCGGAGACCATATCCGTCTCCATCATCAGGGTTTTGATTCAAGGGCTGGGTCTTAAATCATGTACCCGTCCTTCTTGTTTATATATGCCACAGCTTCCGGTTACCTAAAAAGAAGTGCGTTGATTCAAACGCACTTTTCTCCAGGGATTTCACTTCTGGAGGAGTCCTAAGGTTGCTGCAAACGACCGGCCAAGCATCAAATCAAGGGCACACACACGTCTTATTCACTGGGGTCCGTCCCTGACTTTATTAAATTTCAGCGTTAAATGATCGTAGTTCGGCCTACACGTCAAAACGGCTCGCATATACTTGTACAAAGTTCTGTCAGGGACGGGTGCTGGTTGCTGACGTACGCAAAGCGCTAGATACTATGTGAATGCACCAAGAGTGTGCGGAATATAGAGAGCAAATCGGTAGATTGTACCAGCTTATCAACCGCTATAGCCATGCGTGATTACAGTCTTCCGCCGAGAAGTACGTGAGAAATGCACTCTTCTGGGCTGTTACGCAGCGAAAAGTGGTAATTCCGCACCGAGGGTTCACGACAACATATCGATTCCATCTTCCAGAGTCAACAAGTCCAAGATGGGCCAACTATCGGTCCCATCTTCCAGCGTCAACAAGTCCAAGATGGGCCAACTATCGGTCCCATCTTCCAGCGTCAAGAAGTCCAAGATGGGCCAAATATCGGTCCCATCTTCCAGCGTCAAGAACTCCAAGATGGGCCAACCATCGGTCCCATCTTCAAGGGTCAAGAAGTCCCGAAACGTCGATACGGAATTACCACTATACGCTGCATTATTCCCCTAAGAGTAATAACAACATACATAAACTTATAGTCTAACACAACTTCACTACATAAAATATATAAATGAACATAGCAACTACATGTTTCGGCTTACATGAAGCCATCTTCAGGATGCATCTTAAAGGGTCTTAATATACAACAGGCAATGCCTTAAAATGCAAAAGAGATCTTGTAATTTTTATGGCATCGCCTCTTGTATATTAAGACCCTTTAAAGATACATCCTGGAGATGGCTTCATAAAAGTCGAAACATGTAGTTGCTATGTTCTTTTAAATATATATTTTATGTAATAAAATTGTGTTAGACTACGTATCATTGACAACACAACAGGAACGCCTCACCTAAAAATTCCTGGAACAGCGCAACCTCACTACAGCCATGTCCAGGTAGCAGCCGTAAACTCCACTGCTGATGCTAAAGTGCCTGACGGACCGTATTCCTCTTGGAAGGATATCTGAAAGCCCAATCCCGTTACCAAAAGGACTCAGCACGGCATTCTACCATTAGGGCAGGACAAAAATACATCTACTGTCGCTACAAGAACCGCTAGGTGGCTTGTACACCCGCCGAGCCACACAGCCGGCAGACTTAGGAAACTGCCAAATTCCAAGTAACATTCTTTCCACGGTCCGATGTTCGAAGTACGGGCCTTATGCGGTTTCGACCATGGAGACGGAGTCGGGCCGAAACGTCGGTTTAATTCAACCACTTGTGCGGTTGTGTGCCTACAATTGTATCTACCAGATGCCAGTTACCGGGTAGCCCAGCTCGCTGCCGACCTGCGTCGATTTAAAACACAAATATGCAGTTTGCGGTTGCGGTCTTAAGGCAGCGATGGACAACTTAAGCAGGGTGACCTATGGCCTACAGCAGAAGGTTATCTGGTACCGGTGTACACATGACGTATTACCAGCCGTCCGTGTATGCGTCCCGCGTGTTGCAAGGATGCCAGCGTCATATTCTTCCGCGCTATTGGCTTCCCAAGACGGCTTTTTCGTCTATTAGAGAAACTCAATATGCGCATTTGATGTTTGTCTGATGTTTGTTGGACCGTGCATCATTGTGATAACCGAAGAATAAAAACCAACTAAATGCCACTTGTTATTTTACTGTACTTCTTACAGGCTCAACATGTTTCGGGCACTACTATGCCCATCATCAGGAGCTCACGACTATAATGTTGATTACCACATTGGCCGTTTCGTTCTGTAAAGATGGAGGGGGTAGCGTTAATGTAAATTATGGTTCTTAGTCGTTGATTTTGATTGTGAAGCACTTGGGTGTTAGATGCTTGTCTCTGCGTGTTTTGTTGTACATATCATATGGCCGCCGTGGTCATGTATAGTCGTCGTTTGACGTAATGTGGCAATCAACATTATAGTCGCGATCTCTTGATGATGGGCATAATAGTGCCCGAAACATGTTGAGCCTATAAGAAGTACAATAAAATAATAAGTGGCATCTAGTTGGTTCTTATTCTTCAGTTATCACAATGTTTAATATCTAAGGGCATCATCTTATGACCTGCAGGAAAGAGGACGGAATATCCCCGAGTGTTAAAAAGGGGATTCACCATTGCCAATTCCGTGCAGCATAGTCCCTGAAAAACTAGCAGTCGCTCAGCTTCACAAGAACTTCCTCATATTTTATGGAACCCTAAAGTTCACTACCGCATTCACATGAACCCACCTACCACCTGCCCTCATTCCGAGCTAGATTAATCCAGTCCGCGCCCTACCAACCTATTTCTTTATTGAACATTTTAATAGTGCCCTTCCATCTAAGTCTGTGTCTTCCAAGTGGTCTCTTTCGTGTTTCCCCATCAAACCCTGTACTCTTTTCCCCCCCATACGTACTACACGCTTCGCCCATCTTATCCATCATCCGATCACGCTAATAACGTGTGGTGAGCAACACACATCAAGAAGCACCTCATTACACAGTTTTGTACGGAACAGCATAGCAGGTACACCGAATGAGTACGGGTTGGACGGTTCGTGGATCGAATCCCTGTGGAGGACAGGATTTTGTGCACCCGTCCAGACCAGCCCTGGGGTCCACCCACCCTCCTATACAATAGGTACGGGGTCATTCCCAGGGGTAAAGCGGCCGGGATGTGGCGTTAAGCACCCAACCCCATCTAGCGCTGAGGTTAAAGAAAGAGAAAAGCTAAACTTCTGCTACCCCTCTGGGTCTTCATGGCATGTTGTTGGGTGAACTTTATGTCCTGTTACTCTCAACCTCTTTCGCCCAAACGTCCTCCTCAGCACCGTACTCTCGACGACCCTCAGCCTATGTCCTTCCCTTAATGTGACAGACCAAGATTCATACCCACACAAAACAACAGCAAAAATCAGGGGGATTTTTCGTACTGTCCTTAAGCCCTCCTCTCCACTGAATACTGAGGGATCTTTTTTTCGGGGCGCGAAGTGACAGCAGCATGCTCATGACCGCTGGCCTTCATACAAAGCCGCGATAAGGAAAGCGTGGAGCTCTACCACCACTCCACCAAACGTATTCTTAACGTCATACGTTTAAGTACACGAAAGAATTTAACTATACGGAGCTCATAAAGACGTAAGCCTTTTATGTTAAACATTTTTAGGTGTGGTAAATATTTAATGAAAACCAAAAATTTTATCGTGGATCTCACGTCAGATGAATACATGTGCAGCAGTGTACGGTATTATTATTTTCAGCGTAGCGAAACTGAGCCTTTCCTCTTCTCTTTCCATCTTTAGTTAAAGGAACTGTAATATATATATATATATATATTACAGTGGAGACCGCGGTACCACAGTGGTTAAGGTGGTGTGCTACAAATCGGAACGTCGCTGGTTCGATCCCAGCTAGTGTCAGTGTATTTTTCATTGACATAAAAATCCTTCCGATCGCACTATGGCCCTGGGGTCGACTCAGCCTCTAACATAAATGAGTACCAGGAGCATTTCTTGGGGGTAAAGGCGGCCGGTGCGTAAGGCTGACAACCTACCACCATCCTGTGCCGTTGTCACGAAATCTGGGAACCTTAACTTCCTGGAACCCTCCGGGCCTGTAACGGTACGGCTTTACATTTACCTTTATATATTCAGTATTCAATTGGCAGTTAGTTTCATAAATTAAGGTAAGTTCTACTGAAATTAACATGACTGTCGATGTCATCCAATATGCATCCTTTTAAGATTCAAATATCACGTCTAATTTAATTAAGTCAGAATAAATTAGAGCCGCACACACGCGATAAAAAGCTTATGTGGTTTAAAGGTAAAGAGTAAAGATAAAGGTCACCCAAGAACAGGCCACGAAGGCCCAGAGGGGGATTCGAGGTGTAGATCTACTCTTTCTTTAACCTCGGCGCTAGATGGGAGGTGGGTGGTCAACGCAACGCCCCGGCCGCTTTACCCCCGGGAAAGACCCGGTACCCTGGTACAGGAGGCTGGGTGGGCCCCAGGACCGGTCTGGAAAGGTGCGGAAAATCTCGCTGCCCCCACGAGGATTCGATCCCCGGACCGTCCAGCACGTTGCGAGTCGCTATAACAGACCGAGCTATCCCGGTCCTACTTATGCGGTCTACGGCACTTAAATAATTTTACAGCTGACTGTAAGTGCACTGGCTGCAATTTCCAATCACCTCACTCCAAATCAGAATTGTCTACTTTACATTTAAGTATATCCCTCCTGTACGGGGTTATTCGAAATGACTGTCGGGGTTTTAACAACTTGCCACCTCGTTCTCCAGATGCAACCCCATGTGATTTCTTTCTATGGGGTTACGTCTAGGATCAGGTTCATGTTCCTCCTCTTCCCGCAAGTATCCCGAAACTGAAGGTACGAATCAGAACCACCACCTTTCACCGCTGACATGCTACAAACAGTTTGGAACGAAATCGATTATCGTGTTGATGTTTGTGGAATCACAAAGGATGCACATATAGAGCACCTGTAAAGTATGTAACAAAAACTTGGAGTGTTGTTCTATTAAATAAAAAACACATATACTGCTATCTCAAGTGTATTGTGTATGACAAGTTGTTAAAACTCCGAAAATCATTTCGAATAGCCCTGTATTTTTAACTGTAGACCTTCATTAGGTAAAGGTCTGTAATATCCACAAGGTAAATAAAAGTTAATTGAAATAAATGGCCTCAAACTCTATCTAAAATTTATGTCAGTAAAATTAAGCGCTTAATAATACGAAGACAACACAATTATAAATATTCCTGCTGCAGAGGTTCCATCAGCAAATAAAAGAACACCAAAGGATAACAAAAGGCATAAATTACAGAGAAGTCACGTGGAAAAGGTGAAGAAAAAGGTAAAGTTGTCCTTGTCCAAGCCATAAAGGCGTATAGGGGAAGTAACAGTTCAGCTCCCCTCATTCTTAACCTCGGCATAGATGGAGGTGATTGGTAAGCCTCACGCACCGGCCAGTTTAACCCCGGGCAATAACCCCGGTACTCACTGAATAGGAGGCTGGGTGGGCCCCTGAGTCGGTCTGGAGAAGGAATAATTTCTTACTCCTACCGGAATTCGAACGGATCATTCCACCAGCAGCCTAAGAAGCTCAACAATAATTCTTCATATCCCGAGAAACCCCTATTTATGAAAACGACAATTCAGTTCGTAGCTCGCGGAGATTAATGCAATATTGCCAACTGCTGGATAAAAATTCCGACATTTCGAGGTATGTTTGGATTTTTCGCGGTATTTCACGACGTTTATTAATTTATTTCAAGATTTCTCGCGGAACCTTGGTTGCAAAAGCACAGCACTATAAGGACTATCCCGGCTCACCACGCACTCTGAAAATGTAACCAATTTAAATTACAGCTTCCCAATCTTGTTTGTTGTGAAGCTGGCAATACAGCGACGATAAGCCCCCTATACAAAGATCGGCATGCTCCAGTCCACGGTGCTTCATTATAAAGATTAGCCCTTCCTTCCCAAACGTCTTGTCTGTACGAACACAAACTGTACATATTCAAGACCGAAAACTGTGGGGTAGAGGTAAAGATGAAGCTGTCCCAGTGCAGGCCATGACGACATACGAGGAGGGTGGGGAGGTACAACTCCACTCATTATTAACGTCGGTACTAAACAGCTTCAAGCCCCGGCTCTTTTAGCCTCGGAGAAAGAAACCTCCATCATCCACCGAATAGGAAGCTGGGTGGGACCTTCACCCGGGCCTGTTGTTTGGGAGGGAAGAAAAACCTCCTGCCCCTATCTAGAATCAAACTCAGGGTCGACCAGGCCATTATACCGAGTGCGCTATCCCAGACCCTCGCAAGTTTCACTGACGCCGAAAAAAAAACTGAATGTTCTGTTGGCAGGATAAAAGCTTACAACTGTTAAACAGGGCCATTTTCCATACCCTGGATGATAGAGGAATGAATATGGAGCTTCGCTTGTAATTATACTGAAAGAAAAAAAAAAAAGCAAAGAGGGGGGAGGGGGGGGAGGGCGGTCCCGACTAACACCCCGGGC